>Ga0257121_1000633_pt1 | contig 29307 bp, 24 predicted proteins | sample SI106_100metaG_FD_190180 | JGI IMG/M metagenome (GOLD analysis project Ga0257121, IMG submission 190180) | Marine microbial communities from Saanich Inlet, British Columbia, Canada - SI106_100 | ecosystem: Environmental > Aquatic > Marine > Inlet | place: Canada: British Columbia | collected...
CCAAACTGCGAGAAAAAAGATCGTCACGTTCTTGTTGGTAGTAATAAAGCAGCAAGCGCAAGTTTCTGCCCTGCTCTTTGTCGAGCTCAAGCAAATCAACCAGTGCCAAGCGATAGCTTTCCAAATCGACATCTAGCCCTTGACTGCTAGCGTCAACGGTACGGTAGTTTTGCCAGGCGACTCCAGCGACAAATCCCGCAGTGAGAGTCAGTATCGCAGGCAGCAGCATCCGCAACATTGGGGACTGGCTCAAAAATTACTTACCTGGATTCGACAAAAATTCGTGGATCGCTTGATCTAGTTGATGAGGCTGCTGAGCATAGACCTCAAAACTTGGAGCCTTAGCATTTACTATTAACCAACCACCAATGCTAAGCGCAAGCAACAAAGCTGCAGCTATATTCATAAAGCGCATAGCTCGTGAGTAAGAATAAATTTCACGAGACAGTCCTTCTTGGAAACGATCACGCATTCTTGAAACACATTCATCGTCAGCCACTTGAGGTTGCAGCAGGTCAAGATCGTTGCGCAAATCGCGCCACTGTTGAAGTTCGTTACGTGCAGCGTTGTCTTCGAGTAAGTGTGACCGAACCTCGCTTGAATCGAGTTCTGAACATTCGCCATCAAACCATGCGGATGCCCGCAACTGCCATTTTCTTTTATTATTAGTCATTTAAGTCGTCCTCTAGGTTTGCAATTTCAAGGGCCAAGCGCGCTCTAGCGCGGTAGATTCGCGATTCGATAGTTCCTTGCTTGACATTTAAGACAAGTGAAATATCGCGGTAGGATAACCCTTCTAACTCGCGCAAAATTAGCACCTCACGAAAGTTGTCAGGTAATTTGTCAAGAGCCACACGCACCATGAGCCTGCGCTCGTTGCGCTCGGCATCGAGACTGGGGTTTGAGTAGCTGTCTTCGCGTGCAGGAATTGAATTTGTTTCTTCACAATCCTGAAGTGACCGCGAGCGGGAATAGCGAATCACTTTGCGGCGATGATCGCGCAAAGTATTTAATGCAACCCTGTAAAGCCAAGTTGACAACGCTGACTCGCCTCGAAAAGTGTCAAGTTTGCGCTGCACCTTTATAAAAACCTCTTGGACGCCGTCTTCAGCGTCTTTGGCCGACAAACCGCACTTAAGAGCTAGGCCGTAAATTTTGGCGGCATACTCATCAAACAAATCTTCAGCTGAGTGATGAAGATGCTGCTTGGGGCTTAGTTTAGGTAGTGTCATTGGCTCTCATAGTACAGACGATAAGAAGCATAAGAAGCTTCCCATTAAAAGCACAAAATAGACTACCCTATAACTCGAGCGAGTGGCCCAATTTATCACGCTTTGTCTTTAAATAACCGACATTGTGCTCTTGCACATCTGGGCAAATCGGAATCTGCGCAGTCACCTCAAGCCCATAACCCGCAAGGCCTGTCAATTTTTTAGGGTTATTGGTCAGCAATTTCATCTTGCGGACACCAAGGTCGTGCAAAATTTGTGCGCCAATCCCATAATCGCGCATATCGGCTGGATATCCAAGTTTTTCGTTGGCTTCAACAGTATCAAGTCCCTCGTCTTGTAATTGATATGCTTTTAGCTTGTTGGCAAGGCCAATTCCGCGTCCTTCTTGGCGGATATATAGCAAAACACCCTTTCCTGCTATTGTTATTTCATTCAAAGCCGCATGCAATTGCGGACCACAGTCGCACCGCAAACTGCCGAGTAAATCGCCAGTAAGGCATTCAGAGTGGACACGGACTATGACATCGTCTTCAAGAGCGGTGAACTCTTTCTCATCATCTTCAGGGGCGTCATTCCAGTTGTAACACAGTGCAAAATGCTCTTTTCCGTCTAATTGGGACTTGTAGAGATGCATCGTGAAGTCGCCAAATTTAGTAGGCAAAGGGGTTCCACTGACTTCGCGAGTTATCAGTTTCTCGCGATCATGACGATATTTAATCAAATCTTCTACTGTGATGATTAAAAGTTCGTGCTTTTTGGCGAATATTTCAAGGTCTGGCATGCGAGCCATGGTGCCGTCATCATTCATAATCTCACAAATGACGCCTGCGGCTTTTAGATTTGCGAGTCTCGAGAGATCTACTGAACCCTCGGTTTGTCCTGGGCGGCGCAACACTCCACCCTGGCGGGCACGAAGTGGAAATATATGGCCCGGGCGGGCTAAATCACTTGGCTTGGCACCATCAGCAACTGCCGCCAAAATAGTGGTCGCGCGGTCAGCAGCAGAGATGCCAGTTGTAACGCCCTCTTTCGCCTCAATAGACTCAAGGAAAGCAGTACCCATGCTCGATGTATTAGTCGCCACCTGAGGACGTAAGTCTAGTTGATCGCACAACTTACCTTCAAGAGTTAAGCAGATTAAGCCGCCTCCCTCTTTGCGCATGAAATTGATGCCGTCTGCCGTAATATGCTCGGCAGCCATTACCAAATCACCTTCATTTTCGCGACGTGGGTCGTCGACAAGAATGATCATTTTGCCTGCGGCGATAGCCTCGATAGCCTGTTCTACTGTTGCGAAAGTCATGTCTAGGGTGTCCTCGGCCCCTATTTTATCGAATATTTAATAAATAAGTAGCAATAACCGATATATAAGAGTGCAACTACTCAAAAACCCATCATTCATTGCTCTAATCGCTGTTTTCGGTGTCGGAGTGCTTGTTGGCGTGCCAAAGGCAACTACATTTAAAGACAAGGTGCGTAGCAAAAACCAACAACTTAACGCTCTAAGTAGCGAAGTTGAGACTATTCGTCTCAACCAGCGCATCCAAGCGGCGCAACTGTCAAAAGAGAATGCTGCCTACCGCTCACAACGTAAGCGCGACAACATCCTGAACCCTGTCTTTCAAATAACCGGGGACACAGCAGTAGGTTCAGCGGTATTGGTGAAGCGAGTAAGAAACGCCGAAGACTCGTACTACGTGGCACTGAGTTGCTACCACGTCATTCGTGATATTCTCGCTGAACAGGAAGATGGTGGCATTGAAACAGTTTTTGAACAAGGGCGGACCTCCCCACTCTATTTGCAAGGTAAAATGATTGCGCATGATGTTGAAAGGGATTTAGCCTTAATTCGCATCGACACTACGGAAGAACTTGGGAAAATCGCAACACTTGCGCCACGCTCAAGAAGTAAGGTTATAGATACTTTTTCGGAAATTTACACTGTTGGCTGTCCTCTCGGCACACCCGTCCAGGCAACTTCTGGCGAAATTAGCCGCGAAGATTGGAAAATGGAAGTCGAGGACTACTGGATGATCTCAACGCCTGCCTACTTCGGAAACTCTGGAGGCGGAGTTTTTTTGGCTGAGACATGCGAGCTGATTGGTATTTTCAGCAAAATCTACACTCATGGCAGCTTTCAGCCACAGGTTATCACGCACATGGGGCTTGCAGTGCCTATTGATGTTATTCATGACTGGCTAAGCGAAGTGGGTTTCACGCCAAGTAACCGTTAACATCCGCGCAAGCGAGGCTAAACTGTGGGCAGAAACCCATGTTGAAACTCGCATCCTTACTTCTTGCTTTCTTGCTTCCTGCTAGTGGTCTAATCACCTCAGCCGGTGACGACCCTTTATTCGACGAAGGCCGAAATTTAATTAGTGCCGGCAAACTTGATGAGGCTAAAGTGTCGGTCACCCACGGCCTAAGCATTAGCCCCTACTCGACTGAAGGCTATCAATTGATGTACGACATCGCCAAAAAAGAGGCGAGCGCCGAAGAGCAGTTGCGTTGGGGGAAATGGCTGGCGTGGTCATTTAATGCTTCCGACAAAAATAAAGATTTAGCCGCACTTGCTGAAGAGCTCACTGAGCTTTACGAAGGCTGGAATGTTGACGAAGCAATTATCGCTGAATGGCAAGCGGATGCGGCCAAGGCAGCGGCCAAGGCAGCAAGCGGAAAACAATTCCGTTTAGCCGGACACCTCTACAGTAAGTTGCTTGACATTAACCCGCGAGATAAAAAGTTGAATAAGGCCTGGGACAAGCTAGCCGATGCGGCCGGCAACGAGGTATCGGGTGGTGCTTTTGTTTCTGATAAAGTCCGACGCAAATCGTCAAAGTGGTTAGAGAAAAATAACGCCAAACACAGTAACTGGGAAACCCGCTGGCAGCGCAAGACAAAGTACTACGATGTAAACACAAACCTCGATTACGAGTTCTTCGAGACTGTTTGCGCAGCCATGACTCAGATGAATGAGTTTTATCGCTCCGTTTATAATTACGGGAACAAAAAGGCCAAGCACGTTACTTTACAGATTGGTGCCAAGCGCTCTGACTTCGACCGTTTTTCAATGGAACTACTCGGTCGTGCAATAGGCAGCGAAGCTGTTGGTGGCTATTGGGTGTCAACACGAAGCACCGTGGCCGCCTTCGACCGCTCAATGGGCGACCCCAATAAAACCAAAGACGACCTCTGGAACACTTTATTCCACGAAGCTAGTCACCAGTTCATGTCGATTAAGATGGCGAAAAATGAACGTCGGGGCATCTACACTCCTGCATGGTTAGACGAAGGCACTGCGACGTATTTCGAAGGATGCGTAATTAAAGCAGACGGCACCATCCTTAAAAACAATGTTGCTGAAGGGCGCCTACGTTCATGGTGGAGCCTCGAACATTCTGACCGATATAAGCACAGCCTCGAAGAACTAATTGCTCATCCTCGTAACACTGGTGCGCTAAATGGCACCCTCAGTTACGAAGGCGATTTCTACCCATATGGGTGGGCCCTTGTTTACTTTTTGTTGAATTACGAAGAAGGAGACCGCCGCGTTTACGCTCCGCCTATTACTCCCGGACAAGCTATACCTAGTGACTATAAAGCAGTTCGCAAAGCCGGCAAGCTGGTTTATCGCGAACCATACTTGAAGTACATCGAATACTTCAGTAAAAAAGGCAACGTCGATAACGACCAGTTCATGCCTCTCGAAATGGCTAAGAAGTTTTTCGTCGAAGATGTTGGTGACCCTGATGTACCAAATTGGGATGCCTTTGAAAAGCGTTGGCGCAAGTTCACTAATGCTCTTTACGGCGAGATGTTGTCAGGGCCTGAATTCGCCGACGTTCTTCAAGCGCGGTCGCGTGGTTACATCTTAGCTGGTGACTACGAACGTGCGCGTGTTACTGCCGAGCAGGCTGACGACAAACGCCCGTTTGATGCTGAAACCTACCGTCTTCTTGCTGAGGCAAACCTTGGTGAAGGCCTCGATGGCGATTCTCTATACTGGATGTTCCGCCACTGGGAAACTGTTTGGGAGGCTAATGATCTTGAAGCCGCGGCGGCGGCTGAAGAATGGCTCGCTGACAATGGTGGCAAGTCTTTGACCAAGTCTTACATTGCGCCGACAAAAGTAGCGCGCATTGCAATCGAAACTGCAATGGAGGCTACTCTCGAAGATGGGCACCCCATCTGCGGTCCGCTGTTTGCAACTTATGCAATGCGTGCCTGGCAAATCGAATTTGATTCGATTAAAGAGCAAGCGCGCGAGCTTGCTGAACTCGCAGAGCAAGATTTGCGCGCATGGCAAAGCGCCTACGCGAAAACCAGTGCCTCTGACCGCAAAGACACTATGGACAACGGCAACTTGGTTGACGTAGTCAAATACGGCAATGACGGAATGCTAATCTTCAATCCTGACGGCTGGGCCTCTCCCGGACTCGAGCGTACCAATGCCACTAACTTGATGAACCTAACTCCGCCATTTTCGCTACGCAGTGAATTAGTTATTGATGGCGAAGCTGCGTTGTTCTATTTTGGCATCGGCCGCAGCGGTAAAGCGCAATCACGAATTGTTGTTGCCGAACGAGACGATGGCTCTCAAGTTATTGAATTTCAAACGATGTCTTATGCTGTAGACTCACAAGCCGGCGAAGCTGCTCTACGCAACAATACTATTGGCGGCGAAGGCTTCGAAAAAGAAGATAAACTCATTGTGCAGTTTGACTTCAACGAAGAGGGCAAAGGCACTTACTCAATTAATGGTGAGTCTCGTGATTTACCAGAAGGTTTCAGAGCAAGTCAAATCACTGGTGGCTTCGCGGTTACTGCATCCGAAGACACGGCTGTATTGTTCAAGAGCATAGACGTTCGCCCTAGCGCAGCATTCTGGCCAGTATCACCGGCGAGCGACGACGAGTAACTTTTTGCCACTCGTGCTAAAGCGCAGCGTTGTGTTAATCACAGCGCTGCCTTTTTTCATTAGTGCCCCTTCAATGTCTGACAAGCGTTGCGGAGTAACTTTTTCTTCTAACCGCTGCAGTTCGGCACGGATTGCCTGACGGCGAATATAAGAAGGCAGTTCTATAAAGTCGTCACCTCGCGCAAGCAACTCGCGCTGGGCTACTTGCCAGTCTGCAGCCTCAGCAGCCAACTTCACTAAAGCTTTAACGGGGTCTCCGGTAGAAACTTCTGCCAACTGCGGAAGCACATGGTGGCGGATTTTATTACGAGTTGCATAACTAACATCGAGGTTAGTTAAATCTTCATACCACTCGATGTCATTAGCTTCGAGGTACTCACGAATTTCATCACGCCGCAACCCTAGCAGTGGACGGCACAGCTCGACGCCATCATTTAGTACGCGTCGTTTAGGCATGCCAGCCAAGCCATTAATACCTGTACCACGCATGATGCGCTGTAAAATAGTTTCGGCTTGATCATCACCATGGTGAGCTACAAAAATTTGAGCCGCGCCAACGCTCTTTGCCATCTGCTGCAATGCCTGATAACGGTGGTTGCGCATATCGTTCTCATTTAAGTTGGAATCACAATTAATTCGCGTAGTCAATACCTCAAATCCAAGCTCGCGGTAGCTAGCGGCGATAGTGGATGTCAGAGATTCAGAGTCAGGATGCTGTGCATGATCAATCACGGCAATAATTGCCGGTGGTAAGTCGCAACTTTGTGCTATATGCCTGTAAGCGTGCGCTAAAAAAGTCGAGTCGGCACCGCCCGAACAAGCTAATAGCACCTTAGAGTTTTCACAGTAAGGTCCGAAGTCGGTTATTTGGCTTGCCAGTTGCGCAATCATGATGGCAGATTATGCCATTTCCACCGCCTATTCAGGCAAAAACACACTAAAATCTGTGTCACTCGAATGCTCGCACACCGTCGTGCAGCATCCTCCCTTTAACCAAAATAATAAAACTATGGCAATCCGCGTAGCCATCAATGGTTTCGGCCGCATCGGTCGTAACGTTTTCCGCATCATGCAAGCTCGCCCCAACGACTTCGAAGTCGTTGCGATTAACGACTTAACTGATGCTCCTACTCTTGCTCACTTACTGAAATACGACACTGTTGGTGGTCGTTTCGACGGTACCGTCGAAGTCGACGGCGACAGCATCGTTGTAAATGGCAAGGCAATCAAAATTATTGCCGAGCGTAATCCTGCAGACTTGCCATGGGCTGACAACAATGTAGATTTTGTTGTTGAAGCTACTGGTATTTTCCGCAGCCGCGAGCAGTGCACGATGCACCTCGATGCTGGCGCTAAGAAAGTGTTGCTAACCGTGCCGCCGAAAGATGAAATCGACAACATGGTCGTACTTGGTGTAAACGACGAAACGCTAACTGCCGACCAACGCATTTTGTCCAACGCTTCGTGTACAACTAACTGCTTAGCACCTTTGGCTAAAGCACTGCACAATGCATTTGGTATCAAGCGCGGTTTGATGAACACTATTCACGCTTACACCAACGATCAGCGCATTCTTGATTTGCCACACAGTGACCTGCGTCGTGCACGCTCTGCAGCTGCCAACATCATCCCGACCTCAACGGGTGCGGCGCGCGCTGTTGGTCAAGTTCTACCCGAGCTCGAAGGCAAGCTAGACGGCATGTCAATGCGCGTCCCAGTACCTTGTGGCTCAGTTGTTGACTTAGTTTGTGAAATTGAGAAAGACAGCGTTACTGTTGAAGAAATCAACGCGGCAATCAAAGCTGAAGCCGAAGGTGCAATGAAGGGTATTCTAGAATACAGCGAAGATGCCTTAGTTTCATCCGACATCTTGCGCAACCCACACTCATCTGTTTTCGATTCAGGCCAAACAATGGTTATGGACGGCAACATGATTAAAGTTGTGTCGTGGTACGACAACGAATGGGGTTACTCGAATCGCGTATGTGATTTGATTTTCAAGGCTCATAACGTTTAATCGAAAGCCATGCTTGATTACGACTTCGACGGCAAGTGCGCCTTCGTGCGGGTTGATTTTAATGTGCCATTGAAAGATGGCGTCATTGGCGACGACACCCGCATTCGTGCCGCAATCCCTACTATTCAACATATCCTTGATAATGGTGGCGCGGTAATTTGCGCTAGTCACTTGGGGCGCCCGAATGGACAAGTTGTCGAAGAATTATGCATGGCACCTGTCGCTGAGCATCTGCAAAGTTTACTTGGAGACAACCACCCGGTGCTTTGTGCACAATCAGTGTGTGGAGACGATGCTGTTGCCGCTGCTGAAGCACTCGAAGCTGGTGAAGTTTTGCTGTTAGAGAACTTACGCTTCGAGGCAGGTGAAACTGCTAATGACCCAAAATTGGCATCCAAATTGGCTGCTATGGCAGACGTGTTTGTGCAAGACGCCTTCGGAACTTGTCATCGCGCTCATGCATCAACGGCGGGCGTTCCAGCGATATTGAAGCCGGCGCTTGCAGGCATGTTGCTGAAAAAAGAGATTGAAGCATTTGCTAATGCTTTTGATACCCCGCGGAGACCAGTTGTCGCCGTCATTGGCGGCGCGAAGGTGTCCGATAAAATAGTTGTACTTGAAAACTTATTAGACAAAGTAGACAGCGTATTGATTGGTGGTGGCATGGCTTACACTTTCTTAAAAGCTCGAGGCGGCGCGATTGGATCTTCACTTTGCGAAGATGATCGTCTAGACACCGCTCGGGCAGTTATGGCTAAAGCTGCTGAGAAAGGTGTCGATTTACTACTGCCCTGCGATCACTTAATTGCCGACGATTTCTCTGCTGCGGCAAATACTCAAACGGTAGACGGTGACATTCCTGATGGCTGGATGGGATTAGATATTGGTCACGCGACCACCGAACTCTACCGACAACAGTTGGCGTCCGCGGCCACTGTAGTCTGGAATGGCCCAATGGGTGTATTCGAGCTCGAGCCTTTCAGCCACGGAACTTCGGCTATTGCAACAGTCCTCGCCGGTAGCGATTGTCTTTCTGTTGTCGGTGGTGGCGACTCGGTGGCCGCTATTAAGAAAAACAAGGTCGAAAAGAGTATTTCGCACATTTCTACAGGCGGTGGCGCTTTCCTAGAAATGCTTGAGGGCAAACAGTTGCCAGGCATTGTTGCTCTAGGTTAAAGTTTGCTAATGCGAACTTGGTCTCGACGGCTGCTGGCACTCTCAGGGGGTGCTGCTTTGGCAAGCTTAATTGCCTCTTTTTTGGGCGGCAGTAACCACCCATGGTTCGAACTCGCCATGCCGCTGCTCATCGGCAATTTAATGATTGCGGCGTTGCTGTCAGTGATTCTGTGTTGGCATTCACGAACGCCTGACACTGCATGGGGTAAGCTTACTTTGGTTATATGCCTGCTACCGTCTTTAGGCGCCTTTGGTTTGTCGCCAATGATTTTGGCGATTTGCGCTGTTGTATTTATCGGAATCTTCATTTTCAAATGCACGTTTATACCAAGGGTTTCACACAGGGCTAACCTTTTCGTTCTTGGCTTAGCTACCGCTGCTGCCTTTGGGGGGGGGTACAAAAACCATCTTCACTTAAAAGAAATGATTGGGGCATTGGTCACTCCGCCACTAGCGAAATCACCAATTACGGAGCTAGAAGCTCCAGATGTTATTTTGATTTCGCTTGACACATTGCGTTCGGATGCAATCGTTGGCGAACGTAGTCCGAGCTACGAGTTGCCTTTCTTCGATGGTATGCGGCAAAGTGGCCAATGGTGGGATTACGCCTACTCTTCTAGTAACCAAACTTTGCCAGGACATGCTTCAATGCTCTCCGGCCAAGACGCTCTCGCAAGCGGTGTTCGTTATAACTTTAACCAACTACCTGGACCAGATCACTTGCACTTGGTCTCTGAGTACTTCAAAAACTCAGGCTACCAAACAGCGGGGGTCATTTCTAATGCACTGATAGCCGGAGACATGGGCTTTAATCGTAGTTTCGATTTATACGATGACAGCACCACACCTCGCTTCGGACCTCGAACAGCTTGCCTGAACTATTTATCAAAATCTAGTTGGCTCGGAATTTCCCTGCCCGGCAAAGTGGTTTCAAGCTTGCTGTCGAGCACAAGCTTCGGTGTTTTACGCAGACCACCGCGAGGAATGGGCGACTACACCATGCGCGAGCGAGGAATGGTCACCAACGAACAGGCTGTGAACGCTCTTGAGCAACTTTATTCAAGCGAACAACCGTTTTTCTTTTTCCTGCACTACATCGACGTTCATCATCCATACGGAGCGCCTGCTCCATACCAGGGGCAATTAACGGCGGGAATGCCTCCTTTAGCTCAACGCTACCAGCCCTCTGAAAAGCTAGATGGCATGATTACCTTAGAGCAGCTTGATAAAATTCGTGCCGACCTTGGCAGCGATAACAAAGAGCTTCATGATTCCGCCGTGGCTGCCGCTGATTATTACCAACAACTCTATCTTGAGAATCTTCTGTTTTTAGATTCGCGGCTAGAAGAAATTCGACACTATGTCGAGCAATCGGAACGTCCAACTCTTTGGCTGATTACTGCTGACCACGGAGAACACTTCGCTGAAAACGATGCCATGCTGCACGGCAATCACATGTTCCAAGATTCCATTCGAGTACCGTTTATTATTAGCGGCCCTGGTATTAGCAGCAACAAGCATCGAGCTGGTATCCCCGATCTCGCTGACGTAACCCCTACCTTACTTGATTACGCCGGTATCGAAATACCACAGCAAATGAACGGACGCTCACTAATTGGCAACCATGACCTTGCGCCAAAGCTTCATGTCGTCACAGATGACAAGCGACTAATGTTACGCATGCAAAACCATAAACTTATCGCCGAGAGGCAGGGTGATGACATTGTTGCTACACATGTGTTCGACCTTGAAAGTGATCCGCTCGAACTCAACAATTTGCTTGGCGAGGCAGATATCCAAAACGAGCTACTTGACGTTCTGCTAGAAGAACTACAGCGCGACACTTTCGTGGGCGGCTCTAGTGCCTTATCTGCTGAGCAGAACGCAGCTCTAGACGAGCTCGGCTACGTAGATTCGCATGATGAACACTAGTCGCTTTTAGCGATTATTTCTACCGCCCACCTTATTGGCGTCTGCGCTGCCCGCGAATATTCCTCTATCATACTAGCTTGAGGGCTTGTCTCAAAAAACACTACAAAATGTGTTTGCATATGGCCAAGGCACTACATATTGTGGTTAAGGAAGGTAACTATTGCCCCCCTTTTAACTAGAAAATCACTCTTCTCCGAGAATAATAATGCACGAAACTGATACTGCTGCGGCTCAGCAAAAAACTGCCGAAAACACCGGTTCTAGCGTCGGAATGCGCGTCGAAAAGCGCAACGGCAGCCTTGAACCAGTCGATCTTAATAAAATTGTCCGCGCTATTCAGCTGCACAGTCACGGCTTGACCAAAATCGACTCGATGATTGTGGCTACTCGCACCATTTCCGGAATATACGATGGCGCAACCACTGCCGAGCTCGATCAACTCGCCATCCAAACTGCTGCTTCTTATATTGCGTCAGAGCCTGAATATTCTCAGCTTGCTGGACGCATGCTTAATACTTTTATTGGCAAAGAAGTTCGCAATCAAGACATTCAGTCGTTTTCTCAATCGATTAGGTATGGCCATGAGCAAGGGCTCATCAACGATCACGTCTTTGACTTTGTCCGCGCCAATCGCCGCAAACTTAATGACGCCATCAACAAGGAACGCGGCCTGTTGTTTCAGTACTTCGGTCTGCGCACGGTTTACGATCGTTACTTACTAAAAGATCCTAAGTCGCGTATGGTGACTGAAATTCCGCAATACTTCTTTATGCGAGTTGCATGTGGCTTGGCAGAAACTCCGCACGAGGCAATTGAGTTCTATAACTTAATTAGCTCTCTCGAGTATATGCCATCATCCCCTACTTTGTTTAACTCAGCCACTTGTCGAACTCAGTTAAGCTCTTGTTATCTACTCGATTCACCGCAAGACAGCCTCGATTCTATTTACGACCGCTATAAAGACATCGCCAAATTATCGAAGTACGCTGGCGGAATTGGTTTGTCTTACTCTCGAGTTCGCGCCAAGGGCTCTTTAATTCAAGGAACGAACGGCAAGTCAAACGGAATAATTCCTTTCTTGAATACTCTCGACGCCTCAATAGCCGCAGTGAACCAAGGCGGACGCCGAAAGGGCGCTGCATGTGTTTACCTTGAGACATGGCATGCAGATATTCTCGAATTTCTAGAGTTGCGCGATAACACTGGTGATGAGATGCGGCGCACCCATAACTTAAACATCGCAAACTGGGTTCCTGACCTATTTATGCAACGCGTTAAAGAAGGTGGTGGCTGGTCACTGTTTGACCCTAAAGATGTGCCGCACTTCGTTGATATTTTTGGCGAAGAATTTGACAAAGAATATGCTCGCGCCGAAGAAGCTGGACTTGCGCGCGAAGTTGTTCCGGCGCGCGATTTGTACGCGCGCATGATGCGTACATTAGCTCAAACCGGCAACGGTTGGATGACCTTCAAAGATAGCTGCAACAATAAAGCAAACCAAACTGGCCAGCCTAAAAACACTATCCACTTGTCAAATTTGTGTACCGAAATTCTTGAGGTAACCTCAGAAAAAGAAACAGCTGTATGCAATCTTGGCTCGATTAACCTAGGGCGTATGGTTAGAGATGGCGCAATTGACTTTGACCGCATTGGAGAAATCGTTGAGCGCGCGGTGACTTTCCTTGATCGCGTTATCGACATTAACTTTTACCCAACTGAAGACGCAGCAACGTCCAACTCCCGCTGGCGCCCAATCGGCTTCGGCATGATGGGCTTGCAAGATGCGTTCTTTAAGCTGCGCATGCCATTCGACAGCCCGGAAGCTAAAGGCTTATCAGCGCGCATCCAAGAACATATTTACTACCATGCTCTTAAGGCGTCCAATGAATTGGCAATCAAAAATGGTGCGCACGAAGCCTTTGCTGAAACTCGCGCCGCTAAGGGCGATTTGCAATTTGATTTATGGGGCGTTACTCCTAGTGACAACGACCGTTTCGAAGAGCTGCGCAAAAGCATCGCTGAGCATGGCCTACGCAACTCGTTAATGATTGCGATTGCGCCTACTGCAACCATCGCCACCATCAGCGGTTGCTACGAATGCGTAGAGCCTCAAGTTTCAAACTTGTTTAAGCGCGAGACCTTGTCTGGCGACTTCATCCAAATCAACAACTATCTTGTTACTGATCTTCAAGAAAACGGCCTCTGGACCGAAGATATCCGTGCCGCAATCAAAAAGGCCGAAGGCTCAATTCAAAACGTTGATGCCATCCCTGACGAGATGAAGATGCTTTATCGCACTGCATGGGAAATACCGATGAAGTCGTTGATTGACATGGCTGCCGACCGCGGTGCTTATATCGATCAATCACAGTCACTTAACCTGTTCATGGAATCACCAAGCATTGGCAAGGTGTCTTCAATGTACATGTACGCCTGGGAACAAGGCGTCAAAACTACTTACTACTTGCGTTCACGTCCAGCGACGCGCATCCGCCAAACAGATGGTGGCGCGATGCCCACAGCTGAACCGGTCAAACAATACACCCCCGATGAAGCACTGGCTTGCTCACTCGAAAACCCTGAATCCTGCGACGCCTGCCAATAATAATTATGCGTAAAAACTCAATCCTTGACCCTGGCTTCGAATTAACACTCCGACCGATGCGCTACCCTTTGTTCTACGACATGTACAAAGATGCGATTAAAAACACCTGGACCGTTGACGAAGTTGATTTTTCAACTGACATCGTTGACCTGCGCGAAAAAGTTTCTGAGAGCGAACGTCATTTGATTCAACGCTTAGTTGCCTTCTTTGCAACTGGCGATTCAATCGTATCGAACAACCTTGTGCTGAATCTTTATAAGCACATCAACTCTCCCGAAGGTCGCTTGTACCTGTCACGCCAACTTTACGAAGAAGCGTTGCACGTGCAGTTTTACTTGACTCTTCTCGATACTTACATCCCCGAACCCGAAGAACGCAATGAAGCGTTTGCGGCGATTCACAACATCCCTTCGATTAAAAAGAAGGCCGACTTCTGTTTCAAATGGATTGATTCAATCAACAAGCTTGACGAAATCAAAACTGATGACGACCGCCGCGCCTTCCTTATGAATCTTATTTGTTTCGCCGGCTGCATCGAAGGCATGTTCTTCTTTGCTGCCTTTGCTTACGTTTACTTCTTGCGCTCTAAGGGTCTTCTTAACGGTCTTGCTTCTGGCACTAACTGGGTTTTCCGCGATGAATCCTGCCACATGGAATTCGCTTTTGAAGTAGTAGCCACCGTTCGCGAAGAGCATCCACACTTGTTTGATAATGAAATGCGCACACAAGTAATCGAAATGATGCAAGAAGCACTTGAATGCGAAATGGACTTCGCCACCGATCTTCTCGAAGGCGGCATCCCGGGCTTGTCAATTGTTGACATGCGCACTTACCTCGAGTTTTGCGCCGACCAGCGTTTGCAAAACCTTGGCATGAAGCCACACTACAACAGTAAAAACCCATTTAAATTCATGGAACTACAAGACGTCCAAGAATTGTCCAACTTCTTCGAGCGTCGCGTGTCTGCTTACCAAGTAGGTGTCGAAGGCGAGGTGGCGTTCGACGAGGCGTTTTAATTAACTGCCTTTGGGCTCGGCCTTTTCAAGGTGCTGATTAATAATCTCTGATGATTGGTCAGCACCTTCCCTAATGGCTTCATTGGTTTGATCTTCGCCGTTAATGAAGTACGAGGCGATTATCACTAAAGCTGCTATCACAAGCACTATCACAAACAGCCTCACTGCCATTTTCAACAGCATGAGCAAAACCACAACTACCAATATCGCTAACAATACTGCCCATGTCGGGCTAGCGTCAAAAAACGCAAGGTAGCGTTCGAACAAAGGTGGTATCGACCAATTCATCCCCAATAGACTAACGGTCTCTGCTAAACTTTTACAATGCAATTACCAATTCGCATCGCCCCTTCTCTGCTTGCTTCAGATTTCACTAACCTCAAGTCTGAGCTGGCTCGCGCCGAGGCTGCAGGCGCCGACTGGCATCACGTCGACGTCATGGATGGCCACTTTGTGCCAAACCTCTCAATTGGCCCACCAGTTGTACAATCCATAAAGAAAGTAGCGGGCATCCCACTCGATGTCCATCTAATGATTGAGAATCCCGGAGAATGGGCTGACATCTATGCTAAGGCTGGAGCTGACATCCTTAGCTTTCACTACGAGGCTGCAACTGACAACTTCGAGGCAACCTTAAAACAGTTTAAAAACACAGGTTGCAAGACAGGAGTCGCCGTAAACCCGCCGTGTGGTGTTGATGCCTTAAGGCCACACCTCGATGAAATAGACATGGTTTTGGTGATGTCGGTTCACGCCGGATTCGGCGGGCAATCATTCATGCCAGAGGTGTTGCCCAAAGTTCAGCAGCTACGCGCTTGGGGATACGATGGTGATATCCAAATTGATGGCGGGATTAGCGATAAAACGATTGGGCAGTGCACTGCAGCAGGCGCCAACGTTTTTGTCGCCGGAACTTATCTCTACGGCGCTGATTCTATGCCAGATGCTCTCAAAGAACTACACAATAAGGTAGAATATAACGATGGCATTTCGCATTCGTAAAAAGAAAGACGTACCGAGTGGCTTGTTCAGCAAGTGCAAGTCATGCGGCAAAATGATTTACTCGAAAGAGCTCGAGCAGAATTTATATGTTTGCACAGAATGTGGTTTTCATAGTACCGTGAGTGCTCGCAAGCGCATCGAAATTACTGCCGACCCTGGCACCTTCAATGAATACTTCACCGACCTCAAACCAGAAGATCGTCTCGGTTTCGTAGACGACATTCCTTATTCGGAAAAAATTGAAAAAGCTCAAGAGCGCACTGGCAACGCTGACGCCTGCTTAGCTGGTCTTTGTGACATTGATGGCAAGCAAGTTGCACTAGCTGTTCTTGATTTCACTTTTATGGGTGGTTCGATGGGCGAAGTAGTTGGCGAAAAGATAACTCGCGCTGTTGAGCTAGCCACCGAAAACGATTGTCCTATAATTATTTATTCTGCATCAGGAGGCGCACGCATGCACGAAGGAGCTATCTCCTTAATGCAAATGGCTAAGACTTGTGGCGCACTCAAGAAATTCTCTGGAAATGGTGGTTTGTCGATTTCAGTTCTTACCAACCCGACTACTGGCGGTGTCACAGCATCATTCGCTATGGTTTGCGACATTACCATTGCCGAGCCAAAGGCTCTTATCGGCTTCGCAGGCCCCCGTGTGATCCAAAACACAATTCGCCAAGACCTTCCAGAAGGCTTTCAACGCTCTGAATTTCTTCTAGACCATGGTCAGGTCGATTGCATCGTCGCACGCAGCGAAATGCGCGAGAAACTGAGCCTCTTCCTCGATTATATGGGCGCACAGCGCCGCGCTTGAAAATACTAAGGTTTTTCTGCTAGGTGGCCGATAGGGAGTAGCCAATGGATACCTCCTTCAACAATTCATCTTCGGGCGATAATGCCTCGAGCTCAAACGGCCCTGTGATGGGCTCGCGGTTCCTCAACTTAACAGGGATGCATGCACTAGTTCTGCGCGAGCATGCATGGGATAGCACATCACTTCCCCAGCAATTACGCGATCTAGAAGTAGAGGCAAAATTCAGCCCGTGTGCATCAGGTGCTGCTGCAATGTTGCAGCATGCCGAAAAAAGTGGCCATCCTTTTGATTTGCTTCTAGTAGAGTCAAATAATGGTAGTCGCAAATGCTTAAATATTAGTTCTGCCCTTTGCCTCCACCTATCAAACCCACCTAAAGTAATACTGATGTCTGATGCAACCCACGGATTTACTTTCGCCAGCCTAGCCAAAAGTGGTGTGGATGCCATCCTTGCGCCGGATGCCTCTACATCTAATCTGAAGCGCTTATTGAACTCAATAATTCGCTTATCTGCCTAATTTTTGGTAGGCAAAGAAGCGACTTTGCGCTATACTTCGCCCCCATAATTCCTCGATAGCTCAGTTGGTAGAGCAGCTGACTGTTAATCAGCTTGTCACAGGTTCAAGTCCTGTTCGAGGAGCCAAATCAAAAGTCACTAGCCAAGGCTAGTGGCTTTTTTTTCTTGCACTAACGCTAAGGAATAACTAGCGTACCTGTTACTGATGGGCGGTGCGCCCACCCACAAACAACATGAAAAAACTACTCTCCCTTGCCCTGTTTATTGCAGGCTCATCCTCTGCTATGGCTCAAGAAGAGTCTGGCGCCAAATGGTATAACGATTACGACCAAGCCGCTGCTGCTGCTGCCGAAACCGGCCGCGACATGATTATTGATTTCACTGGCTCTGATTGGTGAAGCTGGTGTACAAAATTGCACGAACGTGTTTTCGTGCACAGTGAATTTTACACTCCTGCCCAAAAAGAATTCATCCTAGTTTCCCTCGATTTCCCTCAGGGCGACGAGGCGAAGGCTGCAGTACCAAACCCTGCTCGCAATGAAGAGTTGATGAATAAATACGGCGTTGCCGGCTTCCCAACAGTAATGATTGTTGAAGCTGACGGCACTGCTTTGGGTCAAACTGGATACCAAGACATGGACCCAGCTGACTACTTTGCTGACGTACAGCGCATCCGTGACGCAGGGAAAAAAGCGATGATAGCTATTAAAGAACTGCAAGCTGAACTCGAAACTGCTGAAGACAAATTAGCAGTTACAATGAAAGCGGCAGCAATGCTTGGCGATATGGAAAATGGCACCCCTGGTGTTAACACCGTAGCTGACATCGCTCGTCAGGGCCTAAGCTTGACCGAAGACACTGCCGTACAAATTGAATTACTCAATGCAGTTTTGTTGGTAGTTTCACCTAGTCCAAGCGATCGAGAATTAGCAGCTAAGCTTGACCCAAGCAATGAGCATGGCCTAATGTCCTTGATGCTTATTGATCAAATGAATACTTTGGGGTCGATTGAAGACGTTGCAAGTTTCGCTGAGCAAGCAGAAGTTGTCTTCGCCACAGGTAACATGAAAGCCGACGAAGATACTCTGGTAATTCTTGTGTCTTGCGCTTTCTTCTACAAAGAGTACCTCGCTGATGAAGACAAGGCTAAAGTTTGGGCGCAGCGCGCTAAAGATCAGGGCGGTTTAGACGAGCGTATGGAAGAAGTGATTGACCAAATCCTTGGCACTAGCCCATTCGAAGAAGACCCAGAATTCTAATTGTGATACTTCGGTACTGTTCAGTGGCGTTTGAAGCACCAAACCTTACTGAACAAGCCTCTCAGGAGATTACTTCCAAAAAACTAACACATAAACAGCGTATGTGTATAATTAACGCACACTAAAATGCTGATATCCAGCGATTTTGGTCCGTCGAAGATTCTTGTTTGTCATGGACACCGTGGGGGTTGAACTTGATAAGCAGCGAAGCTTCGGCGGCCTTTTTTTTGCCATGATAAAACTCTACTCCTTTGCCTTTTTTGTAACTCTATTGGTCGCGGGCTTAAACACAACTAGTTTTTCGCAAGACCCAAATGACGAGCACCATGATTCTCCTTTAGAAGAAATAATGGAGGAGATGAAAGATCACATGCGTTCTGTACGCAAATCTATCCCTGATGTCAAATTGCATCCTCAGTGTCTTGAAGATGTTCAAGCAATGCAACAACTGGCTATTGACGCGTTGCCCTATTGCCCTGAATATTCTGGTGAAGCCGGAATCGAGCAAGAAAAATATAAAATAAATTTCAAACGCCGTCTGCTAGTAGTTGCCGACACCCTTCTCGAACTCGAGCTTGCATTGCATAGTCAAAACATCGAAGCCGCCCAAGAGTTTTATCAACGCTTAAAGTATGCGAAGAAAGAATCGCACGATGTTTACGATCCTGAAGACGAAGAGTAGAAGTACTTATTTTTGCTTAGCACTAGGGCCGATGCTAAGCAGTATTGCAACCGGACGCGTACGCTCTGAGCTAAGCAGCATTATTTGAATCGCTGAGGTTAACGGCACGGCTAAGAAAGCGCCGACGACTCCCCATATCCCGGCCCAAACCACTACTGAAACTACGACGACTAAAGGCGACAAGTTTAACTCGCGCCCCAGTATCTTGGGTTCTATGTAGGACCCTAAAGTTAAATTTATCGCGAGATAAGACCCCATGATAATTAGGGCGACAGACCAAGGCGCTCCGCTGCCAAGTGCTGTGATGATCGGGAAGAATGCAGCGATGATGGAGCCAAAAGTTGGTATGTAATTAAGCATAAATGTAAGAAGGCCAAATAGTAAAGCATACGGCACATCACACATAACCAACACCACATAGCATAAAGAGCCGGTGAGTGCTGAGACGACTGTCTTCACCGACAAATAGCGCTGAATACCACGCCCCATCGTTTCGAGCATTTGCGCAGCCTCTCCTTCGCGGTCGCCGGCAATTGATAATATTTTACGCTTAAATATCTTTTGCTCAGCAAAAATAAAACTCATGTAAATCATAATGAGCAGCAGTCCTTTAGCAAAACCAACGCCGCCGCCTATCAATCCGGTGGCAAGCCCCTGCAAGTCTGCTTCAGTAAGTGAGCCAACAATTAGGTCTTGAACTCTTGACGGGATTGATGATTGTGCGAGTTGCTGCCGAATGCCTTCGACTAAAGTTTCGGCGCCCGAGTTGTCAAAGAAATCGGCAATTGATGCCTGCAGCATCAGCCCACCTTGGGCTAGCCCAAGTCCGATCATTGCAACAAGAAAGACTACCGCAATTGTTGGCGGAATTTTCAACCGTGCCAAACGAATGATTACAGGTTGCAGCATCGAAGCGAGCAAAAAGGCTATCACCAAAGGTTGCAAAATGCTTGCACCTACATGCAACACCCATCCCACTAAAATGGTCGTGGTTACAGCAAGCAGCGCGATAAGGGTGCGGTTGGTGTTTTGCATCTAACACTAGATTAATACGCGAGGTTATACTTAACAAATGAATAAATGGATTAAATCTTGTTCTGTTGCCTGGCTAGCCTGCTTCGGCATGGCAATCTCCTGCTCTCAAGGATCCCTCAGCGGAGACTCTTCCGCTGCTATTCCCCTGTCTTCTTCATCGCACGAAGATGCCCCAGCAATGCTTTGGACTGTCTCCAAAGGAGGGGCAACGTCCTATTTATTCGGAACCATGCACGTCTCAGACCCAAGAATCACAACGCTTAAGCCTTCTGTTGAAGCAGCGTTTAACGAATCTGACGCAGTATATACCGAGCTAAAGGAATCCGCCTTAGAACTCGGCGTGAAAGTTGCAAAACTCGGCATGCTACCAGCCGGTACGAAATTGAAGGATGTCATCCCTATAGACATGTACGAAAAGTTGTCGTCCTATGTTAAATCCAAGAAAATGTCGATGCGCATGATTGACGGCCTACGGCCATGGATGGTCGGAATGCAGCTACAGATGATTGATGCAATGAAATATATGAAGGGCATTGCTTTAGACATGCAGTTAACTAACCGCGCCACTAAAGAAGGCAAAGAAGTTGGTGGAGTTGAAACAGTAGATGAACAGATTGCAGCGTTAGCGTATGGCACACCAGAAGAGCAAATCACTTTATTGGGTAGTCATTTAGACTTGATGATTGAACACGACAACGACGAGAAAAGTCAAATCGATATCATGCTCGAAAACTATTTAGTTGGTGATATCGACGCGCTCTGGCAAACAGCGGCTGAGACCTTAGATGATGCTAGCGAACTAGAGCTTGCTGCTTTCGATGCCCTGCTAGTTAATCGTAACAAAAACATGGCGGTGCGTATTGACCAAAGGTTTATGACCCATCCTGAGTCCGTAACTTTTTTCGCCTTCGGTGCACTACACTTTGCAGGTCCTGAAAGCGTAAATGCGATGTTAAAAAACATGGGATACCGAGTAGAAAGAGTGATAAAGTTAGCCGAGTAATAGTACGCAAAGCTTGCGGGCCAACGTGCCGCTTGATAGCTACTTCTCTAACGGAGATGCTCCTGCTGATTTATTGAGCTGTAAACGACTAGTTGTCAGCAACGGCAATATCTCATTGTCGGGCAACCATATCCTTGATGCGCGCTGCTACCGGCTCTATAAAAAGTTATAAATGCTGCAGCAAATCGCTACCGTCTGAAATTTCGGTAGCCGGCTTGCCTTTTAAAAATATTGCCGCGCTATTGCCGCGCAACATGGCTTTTCCGTTCTCGTGAACAATAACGCTGCCTTCGCGGAGTCCGACTACCGGCGCATCGTTGCATTCATGAAATTCGCGAATGCGGTCAAGCCTCGTTTCACCAAAGTGTTGCTCATACTCATCATTATGTTTAACGAAAGTTGCGCCGTCAAAATAATGGGCATTAAGTTGGTAATCAACCAAGTTTAAACTGTCAAATGAAGGCGGATAGACAATCGGCATGTCGTTAGTAGTCTGCATAGTAGGGCAAGCAATATTTGAGCCGGCACTTACTCCCATATATGGCATTCCACCTGCAACGCGTCGCTTAATAGCCTTTAAAGTGCCATTGCCATGCAATTCTTTAATTAAGCGAAAAGTGTTTCCTCCGCCTACATAAATAGCTTCCGCAGCATCAATCGCCGCGACAGGATCATCAAAAGTATGAATGCCGACCAAGTCATAGCCTGCATGGAAACCTGCTTCAACCATTAGTTCGACATATTTATCGTAATCGCCGCCAGCGTAAGGCACAAACAACAACTGCTTAATGTCGCCGAAAAACTCGCGCATTTGTGAAGTTAAAAAATCACGGCGTTCGTCTCCGCGAAAGCCTCCGCTGCCTAAAAGTACACGCGTCACTAATTAAAGACAGCTTGATATACGTTTGATGTATTGCTGTTTTGAACAGCTTGCATCCAGACTGTGCGTCCGAACAATTGTGGCGGCGGAGTAACAATGTAATTCGCGTTGCCAGCAGAATTAGAGCTAGTCGTTGCTGCCAAACCTGGTTGGCTTAAAGATAGAACTACACCCAACTGTGATATTGGAGTGTTTCCTAGTCCCTGAAAAGAGTAAGCTAAGTAGGTTGGAGCATTAGGAGTCGCAGCAGTCACAGAGATCATAGTTAGCGATCCGGTAATCAGTGGTGGCACATGGAGGCGCATATCAGTTGGCACCAAGCGGTAAACATATGAAGAGCGGCAAACATACACTTCGCCATTGGCGTCTGTACCTAAAGACGCCGCAGAACCAGGGACACCGGTTTCAGCTGTGTGATCGACATAATCGGTGAGCGTGTTGGTTGAGTCACTGTAGCGAAATGACCACAAGTCTTGGCCGCATGAATCAGTAAAGAAATAACGCCCTTGCATACGAGCCATTGATTTACCTCGATAAATCTCGGATCCAATAATACAACACTTAGCGCTCGGCCAAAAAGTATGCCCATATTCGAAAATAGGCATCTCTAAACCAGTCGTATTGCAGTTACTAGATGGAGAAAAACAATGTGAACCTTCAACTATTTTCCAACCATAGTTCAATCCGCCAGGACTACCAGCAGCTTCGAAATGGATGTACTCCCAGTCGTTTTGCCCAACGTCGGCAATATACATGTCTCCGGTAGCAGAATCGAAATTGAACCTCCATGGGTTACGCAAACCCACAGCCCAAATTTCATCACGCACGCTACTATTTCCTATAAATGGGTTTGTCGGTGGTATCGCATACGGTGAGCCATTATCAATATCGAGGCGAAGCATCTTACCTAACAAAGAGTTTCCATTCTGCGCGCGATTCTGAGGGTCATTCGCAGAACCGCCATCACCAGTGCCTATGTACAAATAACCATCTGGGCCAAAACGGATGCATCCACCATTGTGGTTGCTGTATGGCTGGTCGATGTTAAGGATGTCGTAGCGAGTAGTGGCATCTGCGACATCAGCATTTCCAACGCTAACTCGATAGCGTGAGATTTGGGTATCACCGGAATTGTCAGTGAAATTGACAAAGAAATACCCATTACTAGAAAATTGCGGATGGAAAGCCAAGCCTAATAGCCCACGTTCTCCACCACTAGAGCTTATCGAATTAATATCCAGAAATGTTGTACTAAGCTGAACACCATCTTTCACTACGTAAATTCTACCATTTTGGTCGAGGACAAAAATGCGGGAAGTGTCTCCCGGAGGACTAGTAACAAAAATCGGACTGCCGAAGCTATTTCCGACCTGCTCTAGCTCAAGCGGAGTTTGGGCGCTAACTGATGCGCCAAGAAGGCTAAACAAGCCTACAATCAAGGTGAAGCGGAGAAACTGCATAAATATAGCTTACATCTAAACGCATGTTATATTAGGATAATTCAGTGGGAATCCCCGAAACACTAATACCTTTATGCGCCCTATTAGTTTTAGGATGCAGTAAAAAAGAAAGTTTGAGCGAAATTCAGTTCAAAGTTACTCAGCAAGGCGGCACTGAGCGCGCCTTCAGCGGCCAATACTGGGACGAAAAAGCTGATGGCGACTACCTTTGTGTCTGCTGTGAAAACCCACTGTTTTCATCTGAGGCAAAATACGAATCGGGCACTGGCTGGCCAAGCTATTGGCAACCGATAAATGAGTCTGCGATCACTCTTCACGAGGATAAGAAACTGTTTCGAACTCGCACAGAGGTGAAATGCGGTCAGTGTGAGGCTCATTTAGGCCACGTATTCAATGACGGTCCGCAACCCAGTGGCAAGCGCTACTGCATGAATTCTGCCGCTTTAACGCTAATAAAGCGTTAATAATAGGAAAAACCAGCGACTGTTACCAACCACTGGTCTCCTTTCCCCTTTGCCACTCGTAAAATTCGTCCTGCCATCCCCTGCAGTCGGAATAGGTTTGCACCTCTCGTAGCTATTATTAAATCGGCTTACGCTTTAATTATCTTTAGCCTTTTTTTGAAGTTTTTTACAATTTATTTGAAATTTTCTATAAAAAGTGCTGATTATCGACATTATTCGGCGGTATTTCTGGGTAATTTTTTTAAGATTACAGTTGACGCGAACTGTCAACAGTGTGGTATAATATAGAAATGGATTTAATTCCTGCTACCTACGACATCTCTGAATTGTCGAAGCAAGCTAATGTCAGCACCCGCACCATTAGGTATTACGGTGAATTGCGCCTGCTCCCTGCCACCGATCGCGGTCCCGGCGGACGCCGTCTCTACAGTGACGATGCCCTCGAACGCCTGCGCTTTATTACACGACTGAAACATCTTGGCCTAAGCCTCAGCGAAATTGGCGAACTAAATGACCGCTTCGTAAGCGGAGCCACCCCAGCAATGCTCCGTCAACTTAAGCAGTTACTCAACATTCGTACTGCACAAGTCGCCGAACGCATTGACGAGTTAACACAACTTCTTGACGAGCTGAATAGTTATCGCCATCGCATCAGTGAAAAAAACAACTAGCATGACCACCGCCCGCAAACTCCGTTTCGTAACAGCCGCTTCCCTATTCGATGGACACGACGCTGCCATCAACATCATGCGCCGCGTGCTACAACAAGAAGGTGTTGAAGTAATCCACCTAGGACACAACCGTAGCGTACAAGAAATTGTCAAGTCAGCAATCGAAGAAGACGCTGACGGGATTGCTATTTCTTCTTACCAAGGCGGACACACTGAGTACTTCAAGTTTATGGTTGACTTACTTGCCGAGAGTGGCTGTTCGCATATAAAAGTTTTTGGCGGTGGCGGTGGAACCATCACTGATGAAGAATGCGCTGAGCTTCATGCCTACGGAGTTGAGCACGTTTACTCCGTAGAAGACGGTCGACTGATGGGCTTAGTGGGAATGATTCAAAACATGATTGAATTAACGGCGGCAAACGACAAGGTTGCGCCGAGCGATTTAGACGCGGCTATTAACAGCAACAATCCGGCTTTGCTGGCACAAGCGATTAGCGTAATTGAAAATTCGCAAGGCGCTAAGTCCGTGGCTGCTGGCAGTAGTTCCACTCCTGTAATCGGAATCACTGGCACTGGAGGTGCTGGCAAGTCATCACTAACTGATGAAATTGTTCGCCGCTATCTGATGACTTACCCACAGCGAACTATTGCGATTCTGTCGGTCGATCCTTCAAGTCGTCGTACTGGAGGCGCACTGCTTGGCGATAGAATTCGCATGAATGCTGTAAACGATGATCGCGTTTTTATGCGCTCCATGGCAACGCGCCGCGCGAATTTGGCGACATCAGCATCCGTGAGCGACTCGATTAACGCATTGCAAGCATACGGCTTTGACTGCATTATTCTCGAGACCGCAGGCATTGGACAAAGCGATTCTGCCGTTACTGATTTGTGCGACTTCTCTCTTTACGTCATGACTCCCGAATTTGGAGCGCCTACCCAACTAGAAAAAATCGACATGCTAGATTACGCGGACGGCGTTGTGTTGAATAAAGCTGATAAGCGGGGCGCGCAAGACGCTAAGCGTGAGGTAGCAAAAACTTACCAACGCAATCACAATCTATTCGACTCTAACGTCGACGACATGCCAGTGTTCTTGTGCTCGGCATCTCGCTTCGGTGACGACGGTGTTGATAAATTGTTCAACTGGTTGATGCCACAACTAAATAACTTCAGCGAACAGGACTGGCAGCTCTCCGAACTAAGTGGTGGGCGCAAAGATATCCCAACTGTTATTCCCGGGGACCGCGTTCGTTACCTATCTGAAATTGCCGATGCCGTTAGAAAACATAAAAGCCAGTGCGTTACTGAAGCTGAAATTGCTTGTCGCGCACAAGCAATCGCGCGGACACTTGCCGAACTTGGAGATGATGTACCTGACGTAAATAGTGAGTACTCTGCTGAGCAGTTAGTTGAAAAAAACCTCGAGGCGGGCGTCCTCGTTTTACGCCAGCGCTACCATGAGTTGCTGCGCGACTTAAACCCTAAGGTGCGCGAACAGCTTGCTCACTGGCCGCAAATTCGCGCGCAGTATCAGCAAAACGAATTTACTTATCAAGTGCGTGGCCGCGACATCACTGTTCCGGCGTCTCAGACAACTCTATCGGGGCTGCGCGTGCCGAAGGTGGCTTTGCCTAAAACCAACAATTGGGATGATTTAATCGTGTGGTTCGGACACGAGAATTTACCAGGAGAATTCCCGTTCACTTCCGGTGTGTTCCCATTCAAACGCACTGGTGAAGACCCAACCCGCATGTTCGCTGGTGAAGGCACTGCAGAGCGTACTAATCGTCGTTTCCATTACGTAAGCCGTGGTCAATCAGCAGCGCGGCTATCGACAGCCTTCGACTCGGTAACGCTGTACGGAGAAGACCCTGATTCTCGCCCAGACATTTACGGGAAAGTTGGCAACTCAGGAGTTTCGATATGTTCACTCGATGACGCAAAGCGTTTGTACTCGGGCTTCGATCTTTGCGCTCCTACCACATCGGTATCGATGACTATCAACGGTCCCGCACCGATGATGCTCGCTTTCTTTTTGAACACTGCCATCGACCAACAAGTCGAGCGACGCTTAAAAGAAAGTGACCGCTGGGAAGTTGCGCAGCAAAAAATTGCCGAGCTCTGTAATGACAAGCAACCGCAATATCGCGGCGACCTTCCTGATGGGCACGACGGCTTTGGCCTAGGCTTACTCGGGGTGACTGGTGACCAGCTGCTAGATGCTGACGAATATTTGGAAATTAAAAATGCTACCCTGCAAGCAGTAAGAGGGACGGTTCAAGCCGACATCCTCAAAGAAGATCAAGCGCAAAACACTTGCATCTTTAGCACCGAGTTTGCCCTCAAAGTTATGGGTGATATTCAACAGTATTTTGTCGACGAAAAAGTTCGAAATTTCTACTCAGTTTCAATTTCGGGATATCACATCGCCGAAGCCGGGGCCAACCCAATATCGCAACTTGCATTTACCTTAGCAAACGGATTTACCTTCGTTGAGTACTACCGAGCCCGTGGCATGGACATCGATGCCTTCGCTCCCAATCTGTCGTTCTTTTTCTCGAATGGCATTGATGCTGAATACAGTGTGATTGGCCGCGTCGCGCGCCGCATTTGGGCAATAGCGCTTCGCGACTGTTACTCTGCAAGCGAACGTTCGCAAAAACTTAAATATCATATTCAAACAAGTGGTCGTTCGTTACACGCTCAAGAAATAGACTTCAATGACATTCGCACAACCTTACAAGCACTGTATGCAATTTACGACAACTGCCAAAGTTTGCATACTAACGCTTATGATGAAGCAATCACGACGCCGACTGAAGAGTCAGTACGGCGCGCGCTAGCGATCCAAATGATTATCAACAATGAGCTCGGTCAATCTAAAAACGAAAATCCACTGCAAGGGTCGTTCATCATCGACGAGCTAACCGAGCTGGTGGAAGAAGCCGTGCTGAGCGAATTCGAAAGATTGAGTGACCGCGGCGGCGTTCTTGGCGCAATGGAATCCATGTATCAGCGGGGTAAAATCCAGGAAGAGTCTATGTTGTACGAGTCACAAAAACATTCTGGCGAACTTCCAATCATCGGCGTCAATACCTTTAAAAATCCAAATGCTGTAGAAGGCGAAGTCGTGAGCATTGAGTTAATTCGCTCGACAGACGAAGAGAAAGAGTCGCAAGTTCAGCAAGTGGACGACATCCACGCTCACTTTTCGGAAACTGCTGCACAAAGCTTATTGAGTTTACGCAAGGTGGCGTTGAATAAAGAAAATGTATTCGCCGAGCTAATGGAATGCTCTAAACGTTGCACTCTCGGTCAAATCAGTGCTGAGCTTTACCGCGTCGGTGGTCAATATCGACGCAGTATGTAACTTAAGATAAATATTAGAATACGTAAGGAAACTTGACGTAACTAATTGATGGCAACGCTGTGCTTAAGTTGATGCCAGAGCCATTTGAGTCTGCTTCGAATCGAATACGATAACGCAAGAATCGTTGCCCTGATAGGACCGATAGATCTGAAGTCCAGAGATTGTTTCCTGGAACCGGAACACCTGGCTCGTTAACGCCAGGAGCGATTTCGTCAGCGCCCTGGAATTCGAAGTAGATGTCAGATGTAGAAGGAAGCTTGTTCTTAACGCCGTTTGAATCAATCCGGAAGAATTTAGGGATAATCGACCAATCGCCGCCGGGATCGACGGCGAAGGTCATTGCGCCGTCTGATATAGGAGTTGTCAAAAGAAGTTCGTCACTGATGCTATCGTAAACAACATCAACAATTTCGAACGAAGCAGTCGTCGCAGCATTAGGACGAATATCGTAGCCGAGCAACAACTCGGGTAAGCGTAAGAATTGCGATTGAGCCGCAAACAATACTGAAGCGTTTGGAATAACCATGTCATTCAAGTCAATAGTTACGTTCGCCACAGAACCTTGAGTAATAGGGTCGAGCTGGCGAACAGCTTGCGCGCCTTGGCGAGCGACTTTACCATCGGAAGGTCGAATACCTTGGAAGGCAAGCAACTCTGGAGAGGCCACGATGTCTGCTGCCCACTCAGGGTATGCCGCTGGGTCAAGCAAGCGATGTTCTGCTACACCTGTGTCAATCCATTGAGATGTCACCATTGATGACGCTGAATAGAAAGGTATCAGAGAGTAAGCCTGTGGGAATGTAACGTGAGCAAGGATTTCTTCGATGCGGTCGGTGGGTACGGCAACTTGGCTTAAATAATCTGCAATACCTGGGGCTGCTGAAGCATGCCAAATAATATCTTCGGCAGGGTTCGGGACGTGAATTTGAACGACACCGTTAGCGCCGGCGCCGCCACGTCCGAATGCGAAAGTGCCTGTGCCACCACGGTTAGATGCTGCAGTCCACTCGCCACCACACTGCCCACGGCGTCCGCCAAAGGCTTGGACAACACCATTGTCAGTCAAGTTGCCGATAGCGCCGGCATTCGCTGCGCTACCGATACTGACATTAGAAAAGTCTACTCCTGCAGATGAGTGCAAGATGATGTGTCCGCCAGAGCCTCCGCCTGAACCAGATACACCTTGGTCGGTGTAGGTTAATGATTCTCCGGAATAGCCAATACCACCGTTGGCCTTAACTTCGGCGTTGTTACCAA
>Ga0257121_1000635_pt1 | contig 29273 bp, 24 predicted proteins | sample SI106_100metaG_FD_190180 | JGI IMG/M metagenome (GOLD analysis project Ga0257121, IMG submission 190180) | Marine microbial communities from Saanich Inlet, British Columbia, Canada - SI106_100 | ecosystem: Environmental > Aquatic > Marine > Inlet | place: Canada: British Columbia | collected...
TTTATGAAAGGAAAAGGAAAAAAATATAGAGGAGAATCTTCTGTTATGTATTTGATGTTCCCAGAAATTGTAATTCCTAAAATTAACCAACAATTTGGAAAAGAGTGTAAAATTATTATTATGCTCAGAAATCCAATTGAAAGAGCATATTCTGGATTTCAACATGTAAAAAGATATAATGTAAAAGAAGATTGTACAGATTTTAAATCAGCTTGGAGTGTTTCTGAAGAAAGATATTTTTCAAATCCTGAGATGACACCTGCATCTAGGTACAAAGAGTTAGGGTTGTATCATAAACAAGTAAAATCCTATTTAGATGGAGTGAAAAATGTTCATATTATCATTTATGATGATTATCAAAATTATTTTCAAGATGAGATGAATAAGGTTTTTGATTTTCTTAAAATCGAAACAGTTGCGATTAATTCTGAAAAAAAACATATGGTTGGTGGTTGGCAATGGGAAAATAAAAGAATTAAGAATTTAATGATGAAGAAAAACCCTATTAAATCTGCATTAAAATTTCTAATTCCGTTTAAAGGCATAAGAAAAAGTATTCGTCAGGATATTCAGAATAGAAACACTTCAGAAGTGGCAATAATATCTGATAAAGATAAGGTCATGTTGAAGGAATTTTATAAAGCAGACATAAAAAAACTTTCAGAGTTAATAAATAGAGATTTAAATTATTGGACAAAATGACTTTACCAAATTTCATGTGTTTAGGAGCTGCTAAGAGTGGTACAACTACTCTTTATGATATCTTGCGTCAACATCCAGATATTTACATTCCTGCATTTAAGGAACCTCATTTTTTTGATATTCCTGAAAATTATAAAAATGGAATAGAGTGGTACAAAAGAAATTATTTTAGGAATGCAAATAAAAAAATAATCGCTGACTTCACACCATCTTATTTTTTTGAAAAGGAAGCACCTAAAAGAATCTTTAAGAATTTAGGAAGAGACATGAAATTCCTTGTTGTTTTTAGAAATCCTGTAGACAGAGCCTATTCTCATTATTTACATTCAAAAAGAGACGATCATGAAAGTGAAAATTTCGAAAAGTCTTTAGAATTAGAAGTTAGTAGATTAAAGAAGCATGAGAATCAATCTGATTATTTGTCTTATTTAAGACATTCATATGTTCACCAAGGGCTATATGCACAGATGATAGACAGGTATTTACAATATTTTAGTTTGGATAACTTCCTGTTTATTCACTTTGATGATGAACTTTTACAAGAGAGAGAATTAACTATAAAGAGAATATTAGAATTTTTAGAGATCGATAGCTCTGTCTTGTTAAGAACTGACATAAGGAGCAATCCATCTAGTCAAGAAAAGTCAAAACCTCTAAAAAAACTGATGAATAAAAGAGGGTGGTGGAGAGATGTAATTAAATTTATGATTCCTTCTGTTCAATTACGACAGATTATCAGAAACAGAATACAAAGAATAAATATTACAGAATTTAAAGCTCAGCAATTAAGTCAAGAAGTAAAATTACATTTGTTAGAAAAATATTTCAGAAAGGATATTTCAGATCTTGAAAAAACATTAAATAAGAAGATGAATTGGTAATTTGAAGATCACAAGGACACATAAATTTTTTGACACACTATTAATTACATTGTTGGTTTTTAGTGGAGGCAGTTTGTTGTTTAAGGTTTACAGGAATGAATTTTCTATAATCTTACTTTTAGTGGCTTTATTTACCATATTTTTTATGGGTAATAAGATAAAGAGATCCGTTTTTAATACTTCAATATTCACATTGGTAATTTTTCTATTTCTGATAATACTAAATTATATTGTTGCTCCTGGAAGTCAGAAATTTTTGAAATATGGTTTTCATATGATGAACATTACTTCATGCGTGTTGATTTTGACTCACTTTAAAAATAATAGAAGTTCAGATTATTTTTTAGATATAATTAGGAATATTCTTAAGATCATCCTATACTTTTCTATTTTAAATTTTCTAGCATATTTTGTTGTTTACAATCAATTAACAGATCTGTATTTTGTGTCTGTTCAAGGAGCAGAAAAATTGGTAACTAAAACATATAACTATTTATTTTTCTATAATCCAGAAAAACATGCATTTAATTTCTTTGGTATTGATCTAGTAAGGAATCAAGGGTGGTTTTGGGAACCAGGAGTAAATCAGGTTTATTTAAATATTTTATTGTATTTAGAAGGATTTGTTTTTAAAAGAGGAAAATGGATGATACCTCTAATTGTATTTGCAATTATTACAACCTATTCTACAACTGGAATTTTCCTAATGATTATAATTTTATTTTTTATTTTTATAAAATATATAAAAAGAAATCCTATCATATATATATTTTTAGGAATTCTAATTATATATCCTTTATATTATTTAGCAAAATCTAACATTGAAAATAAATCAATTGAGAATGTATCTTCAGTGAATAAAAGAATTTTTGATTTGGTACAGCCTTTATCCATTGCTGCCGAAAATCCTATTAGTGGAATAGGTCTAGATATAGAACATTTCCAAAAGTATCGTTCGGAATACCATTTAAGTGATGAAACCCAATCTTTACTTACAACTGAAACTACAGAAAAAGGAAGTACTAATTCAGTAACATTCTTAATAGCGGCAACAGGATTCCCTATGTCATTATTTTTGTTGTATTGTTTGTTTCAACAAAATCTGTTTACTTATAGAAAAGGAATATTCATGACAATTATTATAATATCTGTTTTTTCTGAACCATTATTATTACGCCCATTTTTTCTTATATTAATTGTATCAGGAATGTATTCATTTTTTAATAGATTTACAAAATAAAAAATTATTAAATGAAAAACATATTAATAACAGGTGGAGCCGGGTTTATTGGATCTAGATTGTGTGAAAAATTATTTGATCAAGGAAATAATATTACTGTTTTAGATAATTTATCAGAACAAATTCATGGAAATGGAGAATCATTTTTATTTAATAAGATTAAAGATAAATGCACTTTTATTAAGGGAGATGTCAGAGATAAGAATGATTGGGGCCATGCAATTAAAAATCAGGAAATTATTATCCATTTGGCAGCTGAAACCGGAACAGGACAATCAATATATGAAGTAGAAAGATACACTAATGTAAATGTTATGGGGACTGCTCATATGTTAGAAATATTAGCAAATTCAAATCATAATGTCAAGAAAATCGTTGTTGCGTCTTCCAGAGCTATTTATGGTGAAGGAAAATATAATTGTGAAACTCATGGAGTTCAATATCCCTCTCAAAGAAAGGAGGAAGACATGGGGAAAGGAGAATTTAATCCGAAATGCAGTATTTGTAACTCTACTCTGAATGTACTCCCTACAGACGAACAATCTAAAATACATCCTTCTTCTATTTATGGAATCAATAAACAACAACAAGAACAAATGGTAATGCTAATGGGAGAATCACTATCAATCCCATCAGTAGCATTTAGGTATCAGAATGTATATGGTCCAGGTCAATCCTTATCAAATCCTTATACAGGTATTTTATCTATTTTTTCTACCAGAATATTAAATGGAAATAATTTGGATATTTATGAAGATGGAGAAGAAACCAGAGATTTTGTTTATATTGAAGATGTTGTAGATGCAACAATTTTAGGGATTGAAAAAGAGGAGGCAAACGGGCAGATTTTTAATATTGGATCTGGAATTGCTACAAGAGTACTTGATGTTGCAAACACATTAAAAAGATTATATAATTCAGAAATTAACATTACTGTAAGTGGTAAATTCCGTTTCGGAGATATAAGACATAATTTTGCAGATTTATCAAAATCAAAAGATATTTTAGGTTTTACTCCAAAATATAATTTCGAAAGAGGCATTACAGAGTTTGTTAATTGGGTAAAAACTCAAGAGGTAATGGAAGATAAATATGAAAAATCCATTCAACAACTAAAAAATAAAGGATTAATAAAATGAAAGTAATACAATTATATATTATTATTTTTTATTTATTTTCTCTTTCTTGTAATTCTCAGGAAAATATAGTAGAGCAGATCAACCCTAACTTATTTGGCTTTAATACTTCTAATACTTTTACGTATTGTGATGTAAACGACACTTCTTTTACAAATAAAGTTCAGAAAATAAAACCAAATGTATTAAGGTTCCCGGGAGGGACTATAAGTAATTTCTATCATTATGATGAGAAGGCTTATGGTCTTGATATAAGTGAGATTTCTGATTGGAATGTTCCAAAGTTCACAAAAAGATACAATGGATTGATCAAGGAGCAAAAGAAAAGAAATCATAATCACAATTATATAGAAGATTTTATTTTATTAGCAAAAAAAAATAACTCAAAAGTTGTTTTAGTTGCGAATATTATCTCGTCAGAAGATGATGATATTATTAATATGATTAAAAGATTCAAATCAGAAAATATTGAAATATTAGGAGTTGAGTTAGGTTCAGAACTTTCAAACAGAGCGTATAAGAAGTACATAAATTCAGTTGATGATTACATTCATCTTGCTCAGAAATATTCAAATATAATAAAAAAAGAATATCCTGAGATAAAAGTAGGAGTAGTTGCAGCTCCTATTAAATACAATATGCCAAGCAGATTATTAAATTGGAATCAGAAACTTTCAGAAGAGACTTTTTATGATGCAATAATTCACCATTCATATCTTAAGGTTATTGATGGAGATGATGATTATGGATTAATGACAAGAGAAGATGAGGTTAGTTCAACAAAAAAGGCGCAATTTGATTTATATAAAAAAAGAATTAAAACTTATTTTAATACAGGATTTGTAAAAGAAATAATAAAATACAATGAAATATTTGAAAAAGAAATTTGGATTACAGAATGGAATTTACAAATGAGCAAAACAACAGGGAACACTCTCCTACAGTCTTTATTTGTTTCTCAATATTTATTAGAATTATTGTCTAATCCTGATTTGCAAAATATTAGTATTGCTACCTATCATAATTTAGCAGGTAGAGATATATCAGGTTCAGTTTTTAAGGGGATAAAAGGTGGATTTGAGATTCATTCAACCTACTATCCATTGACTTTTCTAAGTAAAATATTTGAAAATGATATTGTCAGAATTGAGAAAGAGGTAAAAGATGAGGTTTTTATTTATGATTGTTTTGATTCTACAAATAATTTAAAAATATCTTTTGATATTAATTGGGAGAAAAATGAATTTATCTTATCTGAAAATATGGGAACTGACTCAGTTTATGTGACAAAATACTTAAGTGAAGATTTATTTGACATGTCTGATGAAGAAGGAAAATTATAAATAGAAAAAATGTATATCATTGAATAATAAAACAAATTCTAAATTTATGAAAGTTAGAATTTTTATAGTTGGGGCTCCAAAAGCGGGAACTACTTCATTGCATTATTATCTGAACGAACATCCGGAAATTTTAATGAGCTCTGTGAAAGAACCAGACTTTTTTTTGGAGAAAGAAATTGATGATATAGGACTTTATTATGGAACTACAAGAATTGAGACATCTGATAAATATCATAATCTTTTTTCAGACAAAAAGGATGAAGAAATTTTTGGAGAATCTTCTGTTTCTTACTTGTATTATCCAGAAGTTCCGAAAAGAATAAAAGAATATAATACAGAAGCTAAAATTATTATTATGCTCAGGAATCCTGTTGACAGGGCTTTTTCTCATTATCTTATGGATTTCAAATTAGGTTTACTTTCGGATAAATTTGAAGATGTATTTAATAAAAAAGAAGGGTTGAAATTTCAACAATATTTTTTGCTAGGAAATTATTATGAGCAAGTTAAACGATATTTGGATGAATTTACGAAAGAGAATGTGCATATAATCTGGTATTCCGATTTTAAGAAAGATGCTGAACAAGAAGTTAAGAAAGCTTTTGAGTTTATTGATGTTGATTCAGCTTATAAAGTGAATTTTAAAACTGTACATAATAGTTTTTTTATGCCAAAAGGTAAGATAATCAGAAAAATCTATTCTATAGTTTGGTTAAGAAAATTACTATTATTCTTATTCCCATTTACTTTAATAACATTTATTAAATCCACTTTATTTACAAAAGGAAAAAAACCAAAAATAACTAACGAAAGTCGCAAAATATTTACAGAATATTATTTAAATGATATTTGTAAATTAGAAGAATTATTATCAATAAACTTATCTGAATGGAAAAAATAGGATTAATCACAATAACATATAATTCTGCAGATGTCATTAGAGGTTTTTTAGAATCTACATTTTCTCAAACATTTCAAAATTTTATTATTTATATTATTGATAATAACTCACAGGACAACACTATAGAAATTCTGAAGGAAAATACGGATAGTAGAATCGAGTTAGTAAAGAACAAGGAGAATGTAGGAGTTGCAAAAGCAAATAATCAAGGGATAGAATTAGCTTTAAAAGATAATTGTACGCAAGTACTCATTATTAATAATGATGTGGAATTTGAAAAACAATTGTTTGAAAAAATGTTACAAATTCAGAAGAATAAAAATTGCTCATTAGTTGTCCCAAAAATGATGTATTTTGATACTCCTGATTATATTTGGTATGCCGGAAGTAGCTTTATTAAAAAGAAAGGGTTTCTTCCCATTCATAAAGGAATAAAACAAAAGGATAGCTCTCAGTTTGATGGAGTTTATCCGGTAGAATACGCTCCTACCTGCTGTTTATTGGTAAAAAAAGAAGTGTTTCAGGATGTAGGTATGATGGATGAAAAATATTTCGTGTATTTTGATGATACCGATTTTTCTTATAGAGTTTTAAAAGATGGAAGACATAAATTATTCTATTTTTCGGACACTAAATTTTATCATAAAGTTGGGAGTTTAACAAAGTCATTAGAAAAAGAAAAGAAAAGAGAATACAGAGGAGATTTCTTCATAAAACAAAATACAAGAAATCATATTTATTTCCTTAAAAAGATAGGTAGTATTTATGCGTATCTTTTTATATTATTTTTGTTCTTTAAAAATAATTTAAGATTTATAATAAACCCTAATTTTCGTAAGAATTTTCATACTTGGAAGCTGATTAACAAATCGTATTTTGAAGGATTAATAATGTAATATGAAAGAGAAAGTTGCTATAATTGATTCGTTAGGGGCTCATGGAAGTTCTCATCATTTTTATCTCTTTGGGCAAGCAAAAGGATTAGAGAAATCAGGAGTAAATGTATCAATATATACAAACAATGTCACTAAAGACCCTAATTACGAAGGAGTAAAATTCTATCAGTTTTATAAAGATATTTTTGGAGGAAAATCAAAATTATTTTCAGCTATTCGATATGTTTTTGGATCAATTTCTTCTTTATTGCATGCGAGATTTAATAGTGTGAAAATCTGTCATTACCATCTTTTTCATGTTAATATTTTAGTTTTTTTTGATTTTATCTTATCTAAGATCTTAGGAATGAAAGTAGTTTATACAATTCATGATGTTGTAAGTTTTGAAAATGCAATATCTAGCGATAGATTAAGTAATTGGATTTATAAAAGAGCAAATAAAATAATAACTCACAATAAATTTTCAAAGGAGATTTTTAGAGCGCATTATAAAAACATCAATACTGAGATAGATATAATCCCTCATGGTAATTATGTTCCTTTCTTGGAGGTGAAAGAGGATAAAATATTATCTCGTAATTATCTAAGAATACCACAAGAAAAAAAAGTTCTATTGTTTTTTGGGATGATAAAGAAAGTCAAAGGATTAGAAGTTTTATTACAAGCAATGAAGAAAGTAATAGCAAATAATTCAGATGTATTTCTTGTAATAGCTGGTAGAGTTTGGGAAAATGATTTTTCTATATATCAAAAAATCATTAATGATAATAATCTATCTGATTATTGCTTAATTCATAATAAATTTATTCCTCATGAAGATGTGGATCATTATTACGCTTCTGCAGATTTAGTTGTTCTACCTTATAAAAGTATTTATCAGAGCGGAGTACTAATGATGAGTATGAGTTATGAAAAAGCGGTGATAGTTTCAGATTTACCTCCTCTTATAGAGGTTGTAGAGGATATGAAAACAGGTTTTGTTTTTGAATCAGAAAATTCTGAATCACTTTCAGAAAAGTTAAATAGAATTCTTTCTGATACAAATAAATTAGAAGAAGTTCGGATTGAAGGGTCTAATCATATAAAATCAAAATACGATTGGTTAGAAATAGGAAAAGAAATGAAAAAAAGTTATCAATCTATTTTATAGTATATTAGCGGTAATAAAAATAATATGAAGAGTAGAATTACAAACTGTATTAATGCATCGATAAAAGTTAAAGAATTAGTACTTACTGATTCTAAAATACTAAATAATATTGAAGAAATTGTTTTAAAATCTGTAGAAGCTTTTAATGCTGATAAAAAAATGCTTTTATGCGGAAATGGAGGAAGCGCTTCTGACGCTCAACATATTGCATCAGAACTTAGTGGCAGGTTTTATCTAGAAAGAAGACCTCTTTTTGCGGAGGCATTACATGTAAATTCTTCTTTTGTTACAGCCGTTGCGAATGATTATGGATATGATAATATTTATTCCAGAATGGTAGAAGCAGCAGGTAGAGATGGAGATATTTTGATTGGAATTTCTACTTCAGGTAATTCAACTAATGTGGTAAATGCAATTGAAAAAGCAAATAAAATCGGGATGACAACCATTGGATTTACTGGAGAGAAAGGAGGTAAGATGAATGATATTTGTGATATAACGATAAGAATCCCATCTATAGATACTCCAAGAATTCAAGAATTACATATTTTAGTTGGACATATTATTTGCCAACTTATTGAAGAAGAATTATTTTGATGAGTAAAAAATATACCACACTTTTTTTGGATAGAGATGGTGTAATAAATTACAAGATTGATGGATATGTTCAGAGTTTTGATAAATTCAATTTTATTGATGGAGTTCTAGTCTCTATAAAAAACTTGTCAGATTATTTTGATAGAATAATAATAGTGACAAATCAGCAAGGCATAGGAAAGGGAATCATGTCCATAGAAGAACTTGATCTTTTACATCAGAAAATGATGGGAGAAATTAAATTAAATGGAGGAGATATTGATCAAATTTATTATTGTCCGCATTTAGAATCTATAAATTGCACCTGTAGAAAACCTAAATCTGGTATGTTAATAAAGGCACAATCTGATTTTCCAGAGATATCTTTTGAGAATTCAATATTAATAGGAGATTCAGATACTGATATATTAGCTGCTGAAAATATAGGAGTAAAGGCAATAAAAGTATCTCCTTCTTATACTCTCTCCAATTGGGAGATTTCATTTTTATCCGATTAATTTATTAACTGTATATTTGCAACTATAAAAAGTTAGATATGAATTTTATTCTTATAGCATCTTTAATTAGTTTCTTCGGAACATTATTAGTAATGCCTTTCGTTATCAAATTAGCTATTAATAAAAGATTCTTAGTAGGTGGTGGAGGAAGAAATGCTCATGAGGGGTTTACACCAAATGTAGGAGGGATGGCTATCTTTGGAGGTCTTCTTTTAGCAAATCAATATATATTATTTTATTTTTTTGATTCTTATCAGAATTTTGAAATCTTTTCTAATGAGTTTGAAACTCAGATTAAGGCTTATCTTATAATGACTGCAGGTTCAATTATTATGTTTGTCATGGGATTGTTAGATGATATAAGTGAATTAAGTTTTTATTTGAGGTTTTTTGTTCAATTATTAGTAGCTACCTTAGCTGTTTATTTAGGAGATTTTAGAATATCAGATTTTCATGGTGTTTTAGGTTTATATGAGCTTCCATATCTGTTTTCAGTAATCTTTTCTATAAGTGTGATAATTTTTATTATTAACTCATTTAATTTAACAGATGGTCTAGATAGTCTTGCTGCTTCTTTAGGGCTATTCATATTAATATCATTTGCCATTATTTTTTACTGCAACGGGAGATATTATGACTGTACTCTTGCATGCGCTGGATTTTCATCTTTATTAGCATTTTGGTTATATAACAAGCCACCTGCAAGAATATTTATGGGTGATGGTGGAAGTTTAATGATTGGTTTTATTATTGCATGTTGTGCAATAAGAGCGTGTAGTATGAAAATAGAACCTTCAGGAGTAATCAATCCTGTATTTATACTTTGCATATTAGCATATCCTTCAGTTGATACATTAAGAGTTTTCTTAGTTAGAATCCTTTCAGGAAAACCCCCTTTTTCAGCGGATAGAAATCATATTCATCATCTTTTAGTCGATAAAGATTTTAATCATGGCTGGGCATCCTTTTTTGCTGTTATGTATTCTGCTGTTTTAACAGGAATATGTTATTTAATTGTTGAATATGTTACTTTGTCTTTTTATATAATGGTTAGTTTGGCTATTTTGTTTATTGTCCTACCAATGGCCTCTTTTGCGCGATCTACTACTATGAAGCTATTATCTTTCTTTAAATAATCTTTAAGATTTATCTCTAGAGATTCCCCCTTTTTTTATTTGCTTTGATTATTTTATAATAAACTAACTATTTCTTATTTATTTAATCCGAGAACAAATCTAAAAATTCAGGGAGGATATGTTTACAGAATGTTAGAGGATGATTATGGTATCGATCATAAAAATTTCATTTTCTTTGCACTAAAATCAGATTTGTTTAATAGATATTATGACTTCTAAATTGCCTTTAATTCTAAATATAGAGACTTCTACAAAAAATTGCTCTGTTGCTTTATTTTCTGGGAGTAATTTGATTTCAGAAAAGTCATTATTATCTGAAAAGCATTCTCATTCTGAAACTCTTACACTTTTTGTAGAAGATGTAATAAAAAAATCTAATTATACATTGGTGGATTTGGATGCAATTTCTATTAGTAAAGGTCCTGGTTCTTATACTGGATTACGGATTGGAGTGTCAACAGCTAAGGGTCTGAGTTACTCTTTAAATCGTCCTCTTATTTCCGTATCTACTTTACGGTCCATGGCTTTTTATATGAGTCAAAAACAATCAAATTATGATTTATATTGTCCTATGATTGATGCCAGAAGAATGGAAGTTTTTTCATCATTTTATGATAAAGATAATAATCAATTAAGAGCAGTGATGGCAGATATTATTGATGAAAATTCCTATAACAAAGAATTAAAAAACAAGGTTCTTTTTTTTGGTGACGGATCTAATAAATGCAAGGATGTATTAACTTCAGGAAATGCATATTTTACAGATAATTTTTCTCCTTCTGCTACATATATGGGAATACTTTCTTTAGAAAAGTATAATAATAAAGATTTTGAAGATGTAGCTTATTTTGAACCTTTTTATCTTAAAGATTTTGTGATAGGAAAGAAGAACTAACGTTTTTTTCCTCTACTTCCAGCAGATGAATTATTTTCTTTAAATCTACTTTTAAAAGATTTTCCTCCTCCAGAACTTTTACTATCTATTCTTTCACTTCTTTTATTTCCACTAAAACCTGTTCTCCTCTTATCAGATCTTGTTGATTTTTCTCTTCTTTTTCCACTATCCTTTTTTGGTTTTGAAATCTCTACCGTAAGCTTATATCCATTCCATTGGCTATCCGAAAATCCTTCTAATACGTCTTTTTCCGCAGATGATTCTACCTCAAAGAAAGAGAATCCTTGTAGGATGTCAATTTTTCCGATTTGTAAATTTCTATTTCTAGTATACTCGTTTACTAATCCGATTAAATTTTGAGGTTCACATTTATGTGTTTTACCAAGGTTGATAAAGAATCTTGTAAATCCTTCATCAGAATGTCCTCTTCTGTTTTTTCCACTATCTTTTCCTCTTCCTCTTTCTCTAACACTATCTCTTCCTTTTGATGCCGTAATATTTAAATCTGGAGCGTTTTTATAGAAAGATAAGAATCTGTTAAACTCTGCTGATACAAAGTGTTTCACTAAATCTTCTTTATCTAAGTGAGAGAGTTTCTCTTCAATTATTGGTAAGTGTTTTTCTATTTGAGGACTGACATCTGTTTTTACAATCTTATCAATTAATTTTATTAATTGTATAGCGCAAATTTCATCTCCTCCAGGAACTTTTTTGAGAATTAATTCTCTCTTCAACATTTTTTCAATAGATTGTAATTTTCTTTTCTCTCTACTATGAGAAATGATAATAGAAATACCTTTGTTTCCTGCTCTTCCTGTTCTGCCTGATCTGTGTATATATATTTCATTATCATCTGGTAAATTATAATTTATTACATGAGTAAGTTCATTAATATCAATTCCTCTAGCAGCTACATCTGTTGCTACTAGTATTTGAAGAGTTTTCTTTCTGAATCTTCCCATAACATGATCTCTTTGTTGTTGAGATAATTCACCATGAATAGCATCTGCATTATATCCGTCTTGCATCAATTTTTCTGAAACCTCTTTTGTTTCTCTTCTAGTTCTGCAGAAAACAATACCATAAATATCAGGATTTACATCACAAATTCTTCTAAGAGCGTTATATCTATCTCTTGCATTAACCATATAGTAATGGTGTTCTACATCAGTAGCTCCTTCATTTCTTCTAGCAACCTCAATTGTTTTAGGAGAGAACATGTAATTCTTTGTAATTCTCATTACCTCTTTTGGCATAGTTGCCGAGAATAAAAGAGTTTGTTTTTCTTCGGGTGTTTCGGCCAAAATAGTATCCAGATCATCTTTGAATCCCATATTTAACATCTCATCTGCCTCATCTAAAACAACAAATTCAACATCTTTTAATTTTAATTTCTTTCTATTTATTAGATCGATAACCCTACCTGGAGTTCCTACAACAATCTGACTCCCAGAATTAAGAGCTCTGATTTGTGTCTGTATATTTGCTCCACCATAAACTGCAGTAACTTTCAGTTTCTTCATATATTTGGAATATGTTTCCAAATCTTTTGTAATTTGTAAACACAACTCCCTAGTAGGACAAAGTATTATTGACTGAGTTTGATTTCTGCTATCATTAATTTTTTGAATTATAGGTAATCCAAAAGCAGCAGTTTTTCCTGTACCAGTTTGTGCAAGAGCAATTAGATCAGTTTCTTCTGCAAGAACAAAAGGAATTGCTTCTTGTTGTATAGGAGTAGGTGTTTCAAATCCTAAATCTGTAATTGCTTTTAGGATGTTGTTGTTTAATCCTATTTCAGAAAATGTCATATATTAAAATTTTTGCAAAATTACTCTTTATTTATGATTCTGAGTGGTTTATATAAAAAAAGCCCTTTCTAGTAAGAAAAGGCTTTTACTAGATTTATATTTTTTATTGAATTATTACTTTTCGGATAGTATAATCTCCATTATCTAACGTGATTTTAATAAAGTAAACTCCACTAGATGAAATCTCAAAATTATTTGATGTAGTACTTTGTACAAATTTACCTTCTATATCATAAATGTTTATTATATCAATCATACTTTCTGTAATAACACTAACCTTACCTAGAGAAGGATTTGGAAAAACCTCAATTGTTACATCAGAGATTTCATTTATAGTTGTTGTTGTAAGTTCACTCCATCTTTTTTCAAATTCTTGCAAGTAGATATTTGCAATAGTAGCATCATGAATGATTAGCGTATTTTCATCTGAACTATTTTCTGCATTAGAACTCCAGTTATGAGAACCTGTAAGTACTGTAGGGTCTGATGCAGACACTCCAACATCTGCGATAGCATATTTATGATGAAATGAATGAGTTACTCCCATATGAGATCTTACATTTACTCCACCATTTATCAGATTGTCGTATTCACTTCCAGTTCCATTTTGCATTTCAATTATCCCTCTAATATTTACACCAAATTCTCCCTCTTTATCAATTATAGATGATCCAATATCGTCTCTAGTGAATGATAATAGTCCAAATTCTAAAGAATAATCTACATTATCTATAAATTGTAATATATGTGATGTAGTTTGATCGGAAGGAGAGAAATAAACTTCTACATCTGTACCATTTACATTAAATAGATGAGGAGTATTATCTTCTTTATTTGATCCAAAAACTCCACCCCACATTTCATTAAACTCTGTAGTGTAAGCCTGCGCTATTGATTTGTCCTGTATAAAGATAATGTTATTATAATCATTAAATAAATTTGAAGGATTCGTCCAATTTGTAGAGCCTCCCATTACCCAAGAATTATTAGTCGAATTTGCATCAACAATAATAAATTTATTATGCATAATTCCATCCACACTATTATCTCTGTAAACAACTTGAATATTTGGATCTAAACTTGATATCATAGAGTTGACTACATCATCATCTGCAATATATCTTACTTGTACCCCTCTATTATGAGCATCATTTATTGCTCCAGCAATTGTTGCATCAGAAGCATTATAAACACAAATATCTAATGTATTTTGCGCTAAATCCATATACGCTTTTATGGTGTCGTTAAAATAAGTTGAGATATTCTGCGCATCTACTCCAGAAGAATAGGAAACATCAACGGAATGATTAAAATAAGGTCTTATTTTTCCAGATGAGTTAGAAGCTGTTATATATACTCCAATATTCGAAAATGCAGTATCAGCTCCTTTTATAGAATAACATTGAACATAGTAAATAGTAGCGTCTGATAAAGAAGTTAAAGATAGTGTATGACTCATAGTATTCCCTCCGAAATCTAGATTGTTACCAAGCGCAGAGGTTGTCCCATAAAAACAAGCTGTTGTCGAGCTATCAGAAGTAGTCCAGCTTAAATCAAAACTACTCGTTGTAATGTTTGATTGAGTAATACCAGAAGTAAACAGTAAATTTCCAGTAGGTATTATATCAGAAGAATCTCTAGGTAGAATCTGATATCCATCATTTGCAGGAACATTAAATGTATATTGAGATGAAATACCAATTAATGTAACTGGCCCCATTGGAATAAGTGAGTTTTCAAGTGGACTACCAGTTCTGATATAAATTTTACCTGTTTCTCCATTTGACGAAAAATCGTGTGTTCCAACCGTGAAAAGAGAACCTCCGCTATTAAAAATCACATTATCAATTTGAATTAATTCACTTTCGGTAAGTTCACCTATTTGAATAGGAGTAATTAATTGTGGAGTAATTGAATTTCCAGTAGAAATTGTAGATGTTAAAGTTGCTGGATTCATCTCCATTAGTCCATTGTAATCTACTAGTGTACCACTTACAGTAATTTCATCTCCTCTTACTACTCCTGCAAGTGCAGTTGGATCATAAAGACCTAATCCTCCGGTTCCATCTTCAATGTATCGGATAGGACCAAGTTCATCACCATTTGTTACTACTCCAGTAATTGAAACTGTTGCTCCAACACCCTGGGCTCTGGCAGTAGCAATATCTTGGGAAAAACTTACTATTGATAGTAAGGAGGATAAAATAAATATCGTTATCTTTTTCATATTTTACTTTTTAAAAATTAATTTTTGCTGAAACGTTAAATCTTCTACCAAGTCCGAAAAATACTCCAGCAGATTTCGCGTCAAAATCTTGATAGTTGGCATTGTAAGGGTCATTATTTTGCGCATCAGAAATATAAATTTCATTTAATAGATTCAGAACACTAAATTTAATATCTAATTTGTTTTTTGGAGTTATACTTATTTTATAACCTGCATGTAAATCTATTAACTGATAAGCAGGTATCTTCCAGCTTTCCCTACCCGCATTTTCTCCATTTAAACTTAAAGGATCAAAATCAGAATAGTAATTATCAAAATAAGTTCCTCTAACTTTAAAGTAAGAATTGCTTGTTGGCTCATATCTGACACTAATTCCATATTGAGTTTGGGCAGCATCACCAACATGAACACCTTCAGCATCAAAAGTAGCAATAACTGCATCCCCAAAATCATCAATTACAGGATTATTGTTATCATCATAAAAACGAACAGTATCGGATGAAGTCCACTTCCAATTTCCTAATGAAACAAGACCTTCAAAAGTTAGTTTATTACTTAGTTTATACGCAAAATCCATTTCAATTCCTTGATGAAGAGCGTTCATTCCATTGATGTTTGCTTTATATGGAACTTCATCTACCTCAATTGTAACTCCTCCATTAGAAGGCTTATTTATCCATGAGGTATGATATGCGTTTAAGTTAGCAGATAAAAACCTGGAACGATAGGAGTATCCTCCCTCAACAGCTTTCACTCTCTCGTTTTGTATATCTCTAAAAAGTTGATTACTATAGTCAAAAACATTATTAAACTTTGGAGCTTTAGAGATGTAACCAACATTAAAGAACACATTATTTAGTTCATCAATATTATAGTTTGCTCCTGTTTTAATAGTAAATCCTTTTATCCATTCCCAATCTGTTATTGCGTCTCTAGATTCATCAGAATACATAGTATACTGTTGCCCATTATACTCAAAAGTATCAATATCCATTGTTTTATGAGCTCCAATAATATTGCCTGCATTATCATATTCTATTTCAGTAGTAACAGAAGTTCCTAATACTTCAGTAAAAGTTGTGTCAGATAAAACTAAATCTTTCTTTTTAAAGTAATCATGCCGTCTGTATCCAGAGTTAGATCCTGAAAGATTAAAGAAAGTTGAAACTCTACCATTATTATATTCTACTTGCCCGAATCCACCAATCCATTTTACAAAACCATCATTATGATATCCTACAATATCACCTACACTCTTTCTTTGAGTTAATTGAAGTCCGTTCGATTCATCAATTGCATAATCTCCACCTAATAAATCATAAACTTCCCTATAATGTTCTCCTTTATATGTTCTTAAATCTAATCCTCCAGAAATTGATATTTCTTCAGATGGGTTGTAATTAGCAGTAGAAAGTAGACCGTACCAATAATGGTTATTTATGGAACTTCTTAAATAAGTACTTGATTTATATTCAGTATCAGAATAGATTAGATCTGTATTTCCAATATTTCCATTATAAGCATCTTGCAAATTGTATTGACCATACATATCATAATTATTTGTATTACCACTTACTCCAGTTCCTCCACCATTACCAATAGAAGCATACGAAATATTAGATATATAGAATTTATCATTTACAACCCAAAAATGTCTTAAAGAATATTGTGGTTTATGAAAATAGTTTTGTTTAGTATTTAAAATAGAATTGTTATGTATTGTATCTCCATTAGAATTCAAACTCCATCTATCAAGGTTCCCCCAATGCTTGTTGTAATTAACACCTCTATTTAATAATGAAACAGTAGAATAATCTATAGAATCACCAATACCTAAGGAATTTGCGTATGTAGTATCATATTCATAGATTGTACTTTTATATGATCTTTGTCCATGTTTTTGAGGAGCTCCCATTGCAGAAAGGGTAAAGGTGTGATTCCCAATTTCTTTTTGAATTTTTGCGTAATAAAAATATCCTTCAGTCCAAGTTTCTTGAACAAAACCATTTCCTCTTTTATAAGATCCTGCTAGAGTAAAACCCCAACCATTATCCATCTTGCCTGAGTTATATCCAATAGAAGTTTTTAATCTACCAAAAGAACCGATATCTTGTTTTATGGTTCCACTTTTTTCATTCCCTATTCCTCTTGTAAGTATATTCATTGTTCCTCCAACAGAAGGGATGGCAATTTTTGAGGCTCCTAATCCTCTTTGTACTTGTATATTCGATGTGACGGCATCTAATCCTGACCAATTGGACCAATACACCCATCCATTTTCCATATCATTTACGGGAATACCATCAATCATAACCGCTACATTTCTTTGGTTAAACCCTCTAATTGTTATTCTAGCATCTCCATCACCACCACCACTCTGAGTAGCATATACACCCGGGGTTGAATTCAGAATCATAGGAATATCTTGAGACGCTAATTCTTCATTTACCTTCTTTAAGGAAACGTTAGTAAAAGCAACAGGGGTTTCTCTATCTTTCGCTACATCTCCAACAATATGAATTTCCGAAAGCTGTATAGGTTTTAATTTGAATTTTACTGTAACAGATTTCCCCTCAGCTTTTATGGATTTACTTTCTTGTTGATATCCTACATAGGAAACAGTTATTTTTCTATCACCACTAGGAACTGAAAACACAAAGTTCCCGTCATAATCGGCAGCAACTCCCATCCCTTTCCCATATACAACAGAAGCTCCGATTAAAGATTCTCCAGTATTAGCATCTATTACACTACCATTAATTGTAGTGTTTTGTGCATAGGTAATAGTAGCAAAAATACTGAGAATTAGAAGTAGATATTGTTTCATTATATAAATCTTCTTAAAAATAATACTGATGAAGAAACCAGTATTTTAAGGATTTTTACTTTAGATATTATTCAACAACTAATTTATTAGTAACTGACTTCCCATTTTTAAAATAAATCTTGATGAGGTACATTCCTTTTAATAATTTTTTTGTTAAAATGATATTAGATTCTTCTGTAATGATTTTTTCTCCTAAAACATTATACACTTCAACAATATCAATCTTTTCTTGAGTATTTATTATGACCTGTTGACCTTTTGTAGAAGGATTTGGATAGATTATATATGATACTTTAGAATTACTTTGTATAGAAGTTGATAGACAGTAAGAAGGCTGAGAGGAAGGAGTGTTACAATCGCAAGTATGTTGTCCAAGCTGTGTATAAGTAGCGTCAGGCAAAGAATCCCATTCTAATGTTGGATTAAATAAAATTGGATTTTGTGTTATTCCTTGCTTTACAGATGATTTTCTTACTAAAGTATGCCTTTTAGTCCACCATCTTTCTTGAATCCAATTCCAATTACTAGCATTCACACTTGTGAAACCTCCAGAAGTATCACATGTCCATGATTCTCCTGGATCTTCACCTACTTTCCCAACAATATCAATAATATTTCCATTTTTTTCAAGTGTAATCGCGTCATTTCCATTGAAATAAAATGTTGAATTTGCATCATAATCTCCAGCACAATAACAATCAAGCATTGAATAAAATAGAGGGTCTACTGGTAGAGACCAATATGTAGAGATCCATACGGAATCCATCTGTCCATTTCCAACAACAATTGCATCTCCTGAAGCAATTGCTCCTCCTAATTGCCATGATTCAGGGCCGGAACTTGCTCCATTACTATATCTATTTATAGTATATCCAGCAAGGTCAATAGAAGAAGCTGTCGGATTATATATCTCGATAGCATTATTATTATGAATTGATTCAACATATTCAGAGATAAATAAATCTGAACAGTCTTGAGCACTCATACTTATTGTCAGAATAACAGCTAATGATAGTAGAATTTTTTTCATATCTTTTATTTTATATTTTGAATGCCAATTTACAATTTTCTTTATATTAAATGAACTTCTTATTTCCATTTTTTTATTAATTTTGGGGAATGCATGATAAAAGAATATTAGATTTTGAAACATACAAAAAAGAGTACCAAAAAAGCATCAAGAATCCAGAACAATTTTGGGAAGAAAAAGCAAATAATTTTCTTTGGGAAAAGAAATGGGATAATGTATTGAGTTGGGATTTTTCTAAGCCAGAAGTAAAATGGTTTGAAGGAGGAAAATTAAATATTACAGAAAATTGTTTGGATCGTCATCTGGAAAAAATAGGAAATCAGACTGCAATTAAATGGATTGCTAATAATCCTGATGAAGAAAGTAGAAGCTTGACATATAATAAGTTGCATACTGAAGTTAGTAAATTCGCAAATGTGTTAAAAAAGAATGGAGCTAAAAAAGGAGATAGAATTTGCCTTTATATGCCAATGGTTCCAGAACTTGCTATTGCTGTTTTGTCTTGTGCTAGGATAGGAGCAATTCATTCAGTTGTTTTTGCAGGATTTTCTTCAAAATCATTATCTGACAGAATAAATGATGCAAATTGCAATATCTTGATTACCTCTGATGGGGGATACAGAGGAGATAAAATAACTCCATTAAAAGAAATTTCTGACAAGGCAATGAAAAACACTCCCTCCATTGAGAAATGTATTGTTTTGAAAAGAACAAATTCAGATATTGAAATGAAAGAGGAAAGAGATGTGTGGTGGGGAGATGAAATGGAAAAAGTAGATGGAGATTGTCCTGTAGAAATAATGAATTCAGAAGATCCTCTTTTCATTTTATATACTTCTGGATCTACCGGAAAACCCAAAGGAATTGTGCATAGCACAGCTGGTTATATGATTTATACAGAGTTTTCATTCCGAAATGTTTTTCAGTATTCTGAAGGAGATATTTATTGGTGCACTGCTGATATTGGATGGATAACTGGACATTCTTACATTGTATATGGTCCACTTTTAGCTGGAGCTACAACCATGATGTTTGAAGGCATTCCAACCTATCCTGACGCTGGGAGATTTTGGAAAATTGTTGAAGAAAACAAAGTAAATATTTTTTATACAGCACCAACAGCAATTCGTTCTTTAGAATCAAAAGGATCTCAATTTATATCTCCTTATAATTTATCTTCATTAAAAGTTTTAGGAACAGTTGGTGAGCCAATAAATGAGGATGCATGGCATTGGTATGATGAGAAAATTGGAAAAGGAAACTGTCCAATTGTAGATACTTGGTGGCAAACAGAAACTGGAGGCATTATGATATCAAATTTGGCAGGAGTTACTCCATCAAAACCATCTTTTGCAACCCTTCCTTTGCCAGGAATTCAACCGTCTTTGATGGATGAAAAAGGCAACGAAATTATAGGAAATTTAGTAGAAGGAAGGCTTTGTGTTAAATTTCCTTGGCCATCAATGGCTCGTACAATTTATGGAGATCATAACAGATTTAAGGAAACTTATTTTTCTACATTTAAGAATAAATATTTTACCGGAGATGGTTGTTTAAGAGATGAAAATGGTATGTATAGAATAACCGGTAGAGTAGATGATATTTTAATTGTTTCGGGTCATAATATAGGAACTGCAGAAATTGAAAGTGCAATGGACGAGCACGAAAATGTTTGTGAGACTGCAATTGTTGGTTTCCCTCACCCTATAAAAGGAAATGGTGTTTATGCCTTTGTTATTTGTCATGCGGAAATCGAAAACCCTGATGATCTGAGAAAAGAGATAAATGATTTGGTTTCAAAAATTATTGGTCCGATTGCAAAAGCAGACAAAATTCAGTTCGTTTCTTCTCTCCCAAAAACTCGTTCTGGGAAAATAATGAGAAGAATATTAAGGAAGATTGCTTCAGGAGAATCAGAAGATCTAGGAGATACATCAACTTTATTAGACCCTTCTGTTGTAGATGAAATTAAATCATCATCACAATAACTGATTAATAAATCAGTTTATCTATTTTTGCCACATGTCAGACAGTTTAATAATAATACCTACTTATAACGAGAAAGAGAATATTGAAAAGATAATCCGTAAAGTATTTTCTTTAGACAAGTCCTTTCATGTTTTAGTAATTGAAGATGGTTCTCCTGATGGAACTGCTGATGTTGTAAAAGGATTGCAGAAAGAATTCAGTGATAATTTACATATTGAAGAAAGATCTGGGAAACTAGGTTTAGGAACCGCTTATATTCATGGATTTAAATGGGCTCTCAACAAAGATTATCAATTTGTTTTTGAAATGGATGCAGATTTTTCACATAATCCTGATGATCTGATAAGGTTATATACTGCTTGTAAAAATGAGAGTGGAGATGTTGCTATTGGTTCAAGATATGTAAATGGTGTAAATATTGTTAACTGGCCTATGTCCAGATTATTGATGTCTTTTTTTGCATCTAAGTATGTAAAAATGATAACAGGAATGCCAGTTCATGACGCAACAGCAGGATTCAAATGTTATAAAAGAGAAGTCTTAGAAACAATTAAGTTTAACAAAATTCAATTTGTTGGTTATGCTTTTCAGATAGAAATGAAGTTTAAATCTTGGAAATATGGATTTAATATTATAGAAGTTCCGGTAATATTTACTGACAGAACTGAAGGAGACTCAAAAATGAGCGGAGGTATTTTTAGAGAAGCTGTTTTTGGAGTGTTACAAATGAAAATCAAAAGTTGGTTCAGAAAATTTGATAGATAATGATTACACTTATTAAGAATGCAAATATTGTAAATGAAGGAAATATATTTGTTTCGGATGTACTTATTGAGAACAAAAAAATAAAACAAATTTCTGACAATATTGATGTAGTAGCAGATATTGAAATTGATGCTACAAACAAACATTTACTCCCTGGAGTTATTGACGACCAAGTTCATTTTCGTGAGCCAGGCTTAACTCATAAAGCAAATATTTATACAGAAAGTAAAGCAGCAATTGCAGGTGGAATCACTTCATTTATGGAAATGCCAAATACTAACCCTCAAACACTAACTCAGGATTTATTAGAAGAAAAATTTAAGATTGGAGAAGAGAATTCTTTAGCAAATTTCACTTTTTTTATGGGGGTTTCTAATAATAACTTAGAGGAAGTGTTAAAAACTGACCCTAAAACTGTAGGAGCTATTAAAATTTTCATGGGATCTTCAACAGGAGATATGCTGGTAGATGATAGGAATGTATTAGAAGAAATTTTTGAGAAATCCTTAATGCTTATTGCGGTTCATTGTGAAGATGAAGATACTATTCAGGATAATATTAAAAATGCAAAGGAAAAATATGGAGATGAGGTTCCTATCTCAGAACATCCAAATATTAGAAGTGCAGAGGCTTGCTACAAATCCAGTTCAATGGCGGTAGAACTTGCCAAAAAGCACAATACCCGGTTGCATGTTTTTCATCTTTCAACTGAAAAAGAGATTAAACTTTTTGATAATACCTTACCCTTAGCAGAAAAACGAATTACAGCTGAGGTTTGTATACATCATCTTTGGTTTGATGAAAGTAGATATAATGAGAAAGGAACTATTATTAAATGGAATCCAGCTGTAAAAAAGAAATCAGATAAAGATGCTCTATTTCAAGCACTTTTAGACGATAAGCTAGATGTAATAGCTACTGATCATGCCCCTCATACTTTAGAGGAGAAATCTAATACTTATTTTAATGCCCCTTCCGGAGGTCCGCTTGTGCAGCATGCTCTTCCCGCTATGTTAGAGTTTTATAAGATAGGTAAAATTTCTTTAGAAAAAATTGTAGAAAAAATGTGTCATAATCCATCTATTTTATTTCAGATTAAAGATAGAGGTTTTGTAAAAGAAGGACACTTTGCAGATTTGGTTTTAGTAGATTTGGATAAATCTTGGGAAGTAACAAAGGAAAATATTTTATATAAATGTGGTTGGTCTCCTTTTGAAGGAGAGATATTTAGCTCAGAAGTTACACATACTTTTGTAAATGGACATCTTGTGTATGAATATGGATGTTTTGATGAAAGTAAAAAAGGACAGCGATTAAAATTTAATAGATAAAAAAAGACATCCAATTGGATGTCTTTTTTTAAGTTTTTGTGGAAGTTGATTATTCACCTTCAGTTTCACCACCTTCAGTTTCACCACCCTCAGTCTCACCACCTTCATCATCTGAGCTTACAGCACAACATGGCATAGTTCCGTCTTCTAATTTGATACATTTTTTGTCACCTTCTGTAGCTTTACATCCGAGACAACAAGCTTTTGCACAGTCATCAGCACAAGTTTCATCTTCTCCACCTGTGCAACATTCTTTAGCACAGTCATCAGCACAAGTTTCATCTTCTCCACCTGTGCAACATTCTTTAGCACAGTCATCAGCACAAGTTTCATCTTCTCCACCTGTGCAACATTCTTTAGCACAGTCATCAGCACAAGTTTCAGCTTCTCCACCTGTGCAGGCAGTAAAAGCAAACATCACTCCAACTAATAATAAATACATTAATTTTTTCATGTTATAAATTTTATTGGTTAATAATGATGCAAATATATCTAAATAAAATACATTTGTAGAGTGAAACCTATTTATTTACTTTCTTTCTTAATATTATTCTCTTGTTCTAAAAAAGAAGAACAAAATCATAATATTATTCCAAAGGATCAGTTTGCTAATATTCTGGAAAAAATTTATTTGGTAGAATCAGATTTTAAGTTAAATAGAGTAAATAATTCAGATTATCAGAAGATTCTATCTGATCATAATGTAAATAAAACTAATTTTGAAAATACACTACAGTATTATTCGGAAAGACCAGGGTTATTTGAAAAGATTCATGAAGAAATATTAATAGATCTGGAAGAAACAAGAGATCAGTTAACTGATTAGATTCTTTCAGAAAACCATTGACAATATTTTTTCACACTTTCTTGTATTGGAACGAATTTAAATGAGATTGTATCTTGAATTTTTTTGGTTGAGTAACTACTGTTTTTCATAGCAGAATTTGCAGTTTCTTTCGTAATAAGAGGTCTTCTGCCTGTAATAAAGGATCGAAGAAGTTCTATTCTCCAAGCTAATTCTTTCATTAATGGAGTTACTTTTATAGTAGCTTTCTTTTTATTAAATCCTTCAGCAATCATATCAAATAATTCTCTGAACTTTAAATTTGCTCCATTAATAATAAATCTTTCATTTTTTATATCAGATTCAAGCAATTTAATTGCACATTCTGATACATCTGTAACATCTACATATCCAGTAGAACCACTTGTATAATATTTTAGTCCATCATAAATCTTCTGAAATATTTGAGAACTTCCTTTTGTCCAATCTCCTGGCCCTAAAATGACAGAAGGATTTAAAATTACTACATCTAACCCTTCTTGTGAAGCTCTCCAAACTTCTTGCTCCGAATAATATTTTGAAAGAGAATAATTATTTTCCTTTTTACTGATTTTAAAATCACAATTCTCATCAACAATATCAGAAGTGGTGTTTCTTCCTAGGGCAGCTATCGAACTAATATAGGAAAGCTTCTCAATTCCTGCAGATAGAGCAACATTTACTATGTTTATCGTTCCTTCGACATTAATTTTGTATATTGTTTCATCATCATCATTATGAAAAGAAACTATAGCAGCGGCATGAATAACTTTCGTACAATTTTTCATCCCTTCTTCTAAAGAAGGAATATCATTTACATCTCCATTTACCCATTTTATTTTATTGAATTGTGATTCAGCATTGTAATAAGTAAAAACATCTTTACAAACATCTAAAGAACTTCTTTCCCTTTTCAAAGCCTTAAATGAGATGTTCCTTTGAGATAATTTTAATAAGATATGAGATCCAACTAATCCTGTTCCTCCAGTAATAAATATCATAAAGCAAAGATAAAATATTAGTGATTAGATGTAAGATATTAGAGTATAGATTTAAAATTTTATCTATTTTTGAAAAAAATATGTAACAGATGAACTTTATAGAAGAATTAAAATGGAGAGGAATGATACACGATATCATGCCTGGAACGGAAGAGCAATTTGCAAAAGAAACAACTTCTGCTTATATTGGTTTTGATCCGACATCTGACTCATTACATATAGGAAATTTGGTTCAGATAATGATTTTGGTTCATTTGCAAAGATGCGGACACAAACCTTTTGCTTTAGTTGGTGGTGCTACCGGCATGGTTGGTGATCCTTCTGGAAAAAGCAAGGAGCGTAATCTGTTAGATGAAGAAACATTAAATCATAATTTATCATCAGTACAAAAACAATTGGAACAATTTTTAGATTTTGATTGTGGGGAAAACTCTGCGGAGGTAGTAAATAATTTTGATTGGTTTAATGGTTTTTCCTTTTTAGATTTTATTCGTGATGTAGGGAAACACATTTCTGTAAATTATATGATGGCAAAAGATTCTGTAAAGAGTAGATTGGAAACAGGAATTAGTTTTACTGAATTTTCCTATCAATTGGTGCAAGCATATGATTTTTATTGGCTTTGGAAAAATAAAAATTGTAAAGTGCAATTAGGAGGTTCTGATCAGTGGGGAAACATTGTAAGCGGAACTGAACTTATCAGAAGAAAGGGAGAGGGGAAAGCGTTTGCAGTAACTACTCCATTAATTCAAAAAGCAGATGGAGGCAAGTTTGGGAAAACAGAAAGCGGGAATATTTGGCTAGACAAATCCAAAACTTCCCCATATAAATTTTACCAGTTCTGGTTAAATTCTTCAGATGAAGATGCGAAAAACTATATAAAGATTTTTACTCTGAAGGGTGAGGAAGAAATAAAAAAACTAATTGAAGAACATGATAAAACTCCTCATTTAAGATTGTTGCAAAAATCAATTGCTGAAGAAGTGACGACAAGAGTACACAGTAAAGAAGATTTAGAGATGGGAATTAAAGCTTCTGGTATTTTGTTTGGGACATCTACTGCAGAGGATTTGAAAAGTTTGGATCTAGACACTTTCCTTTCTGTATTTGAAGGTGTTCCTCAGTTTGAAATAAATAAATCAGATTTAAGTGCAGGAATTTTAGACTTACTTGCTGAAAAAACACAAGTGTTTGCATCTAAAGGGGAGGCAAGGAGAATGATACAATCCAATGCAGTAAGTATAAATAAAGAAAAAATTAGGGAAGATTTTAAAATTTCTGAAGATGACTTATTGGATGGAAAATATATATTATTCCAAAAAGGAAAGAAAAATTACTTTTTACTTATTGTTTCTTAATCTTTTTCAAAGCTTTTCCAAACTCATTGTGTCTTTGGCTGCCAAACATAATGTTTGTATTATTTTTCAAAAATACTTTTACTCCTTTATTCCCACTTACATTATAAGCTTTTCCTTTAAATCCAAATTTAATTCCCCATCCTCCATATTCTTTCATTGGGGAGTATTCAATTGCTTTAAATTTCTCTATATCTTCTATCTTAATTGTGTGAGATTTAAAATGAAAAGGAAAAAATTGATAATGTAATCCGTCCACGCTTACTTTTATTCTTAGTTGAAATATATAAAACAAAAGAGGAATTCCTAATCCAATCAGAACGTGATACCAATTAATTGGATTCTCGTCAAATGGCCCAAAAGATATAATAGGAAAGGAGAGTAAAATAACCCACAACCACCATTGTGTAAATCTCTGATTTTCTTCAAATAAGTATTTCATTATTTAATTTGTTTTAATGCCTGTTTAATTTCTGTTGTTGGAAGTTGACAAACTTTGTTTTCGCAAACATAAATCATAGTTGTTCCTTCCACATATTTCCCTTCCAAGAGTTCCAAATTACTTTCTTTAAAACTACCAATAAATAATGTATTTGGATTGTATCTTGTGTTCATTTCCATAGTTTTATCATGAGCATCTTCCCCAACAATTGCTATTTCATAATAAGGAGAAACTTGTTTTAACATAAGTGTAGCGTAATTTGCATATCCAGAAGCATAACTATCCATATCAGGTTTTACATTATTAAGCATTTTAATGCTCATTTCTTTGTAATTGTCTTTTCCTAAGATAGTTCCTAAATCGAAAAGGGAGTTTGCCATTACCGAATTTGATGCAGGAATTACATTGTCATTTATTTCCATTTTTCTGGCTACAAGCTCTGGATCTAAATCAGAGGTGAAAAAGAACATTCCACTTTTTGTGTCATAAAAATGGGCAATTGCATATTCGGTTAATTTTTTTGAATACGTAAGCCATGTTGTATCGAATGTAGCTTCATATAATCGAATAAATGCAGAAATTGTAAGGGAATAATCTTCTAAATATGCATTTATTGTAGATCTTCCATCTTTGTAAGAATGAAGTAATTTTCCATCTTCACTCATTTGAGTATTTACAATAAAATTCCCATTTTTCAGAGCAATATCTAAATGATGTTTTACTCCGAAGGTCATATAGGCGTCTATATATCCTTTCAACATCAGTGAGTTCCAAGAAGTGAGAGATTTATCATCTAAGCCTGGTCTAATTCTTTTATCTCTTGCTCCCATCAGAACTTTTTTCCAATTTTTAATTTTACTTTCTAAATCAGAAATAGAAATAGTATGTTTTTTCGCTATTCGTTCTTTACTTTCTTTTCTGAGTAAAATATAGTTTCCATGTTCCCAAAGCCCTTTTCCATTAATATTGTAATAGTCTTTAAAAATGGAAAAATCTTCTATAATTAAGGATTTTAATTCCTGTTCATTCCAAACATAAAATTTCCCTTCTTCCCCTTCACTGTCGGCATCAAGTGCAGAATAGAATGCTCCGTTTTCTGCCATTAATTCTCTTTCTATAAATTCTAATGTTTCAAAAACCACTTCTTTATAAAGAGGCTTTTGGTGTTTTAAATAGGCCTCAGAATACAAGCTAACTAATTGTCCGTTATCATAAAGCATTTTTTCAAAGTGAGGGGCTTTCCAATATTTGTCTACTGAATATCGAGCAAATCCACCACCAATTTGGTCATAAATTCCTCCAAAAGCCATCTTGTCTAAAGTGAGCTCTACATGTTCTGATACCTCAGGATTATTAGATAAGTGTCCGTATTTTAGTAAGAAATTATAAGCGTTTGGCATTGGAAATTTAGGAGCTCCATTTGTTCCTCCTTCTGTATTGTCAAATTTCTCTGACCAAGGAGAAACCATATTGTCTAAATCTTTCCATTTGAACTCTATTTCATCTGTATTTTCAACAATATTCTCTGTCTGCTGTATTCCCTTTGTTAGCCTTCTGGCAAATTCAATTACTCTATTTTTATCTGTTTTATAGATATTTGCCATTTGCAGGATTTGTTTTTTCCAATCGTCTTTTCTAAAATATGTACCTCCCCAAAATGGTTGCCCGTTCGGAAGAGCAATGCAATTTAGTGGCCAACCACCTCTATTATTCATCAATTGTACTGCAGTCATATAAATCTGATCTACATCAGGTCGTTCTTCTCTATCTACTTTTATACAAATAAAATTATCATTCATTACTTTAGCTACTGCCGAATCTTCAAAACTTTCATGTTCCATTACATGACACCAATGGCAAGCTGAATACCCAATACTAATAAGTAATAACTTATCTTCCTTTTTTGCTTTTGCTAGAGTTTCTTCATTCCATGGGTGCCAGTTTACTGGATTATGAGCATGTTGCAGTAAATATGGACTTGTTTCGTTTACAAGCGAGTTAGTATATTTATGTTCTTCAGTCATATCATTTTTTTCATGTTGACTATTACAAGAGGTTGTAAAAAAAAGTAAGGATCCTATAATAATAAGATAACGCATTTTATAGATTAATGTTCTTTAGCATAATTTTCAAAAAAGTGAGGGATTGTTTCAATTCCTTTTAGGTAATTAAAAATACCATAATGCTCATTAGGAGAATGAATTGCATCCGAATCCAAACCAAAACCAAGCAAAATAGATTTAACACCTAATTCAGCCTCAAACAAAGCCACAATAGGGATAGATCCTCCGCTTTTAA
>Ga0257121_1000641_pt1 | contig 29110 bp, 28 predicted proteins | sample SI106_100metaG_FD_190180 | JGI IMG/M metagenome (GOLD analysis project Ga0257121, IMG submission 190180) | Marine microbial communities from Saanich Inlet, British Columbia, Canada - SI106_100 | ecosystem: Environmental > Aquatic > Marine > Inlet | place: Canada: British Columbia | collected...
AAATAGAAATACAAATTAAATCGAATATTTTACCTAAATGAATGAAGTAAAAATCATTGATCAAACCATAAAGTTTGTTAAAAAAGAATTGCAGAATGCAGAAGGTGGTCATGATTGGTTCCATATTGAACGTGTTTACAGAAATGCTTTATTGATCTCAAAAACTGAAAACGTCGATAGGTTTGTGGTTTCTTTAGGTGCGCTTCTCCATGACATTGCAGATGCTAAATTTCATGAAGGAGACGAAACAGTTGGACCAAAAAGAGCAAGAGATTTTCTTATTTCTGAAGGGGTTCAAGACGAAATCATTAGCCAAGTAATTGCAATTATAAAAAATATTTCATTCAAGGGAGGAAACAAAGAACAGACATTTTTCTCAAAAGAATTAAATGTAGTACAAGACGCAGATAGACTAGACGCTATTGGGGCAATAGGTATTGCTCGTTGCTTTAATTATGGAGGTTTTAAAAACCGTAAGTTATATGATCCTAAAGTAAAGCCAAATCTAAAAATGACTCCAAAAGAGTATAAAAATTCTAAGGCTCCTACTATTAATCATTTTTATGAAAAATTACTATTATTAAAAAACAAAATGAATACCGAAACAGGAAAAAAAATTGCTCAAAAGCGTCACTATTTTATGAAAGAATTTTTAACGCAATTCTATGGAGAATGGGAAAGCAAATTCTAATTATTCTCCTGGAAAATTAGCTCTTCTTTTTTCTAAAAAGGCAGTAGTTCCTTCACGAAAATCTTCAGTTCCAAAGCATTTCCCAAATTGAGAAACCTCCGCATCGTAGCCATTTTGACCAGCTGTATATCCCGCATTAATTGCTACAATTGCAGACGATATAGCAATCGATGAATTTCTTGTTATTTTTGAAGCAATTTTTTGAGCCAATAACAACAATTCTTCTTGAGTGGTAATATGATTTACTAATCCGTAATTAAGTGCGGTTGGAGCATCAATCATACCCGCTGTCATAATCATTTCCATAGCACGCCCTTTTCCCACTAATTGTGGTAATCGTTGGGTTCCTCCATATCCTGGAATCACTCCCAGAGATACTTCTGGAAGCCCCATTTTAGCTTGATCACAAGCCACTCTAAAATGAGCAGCCATAGCTAATTCTAAACCTCCTCCAAGTGCAAATCCGTTGATAGCCGCAATGACTGGAGTGGATAAATTAGCTATAAAATCAAAAAGTAACGTTTGTCCTTCTAAAGCTAAGTTTTCAGCTTCTGAAACAGAAAAATGTGCAAATTCACTAATGTCAGCACCAGCAACAAAAGCTTTTTCACCGCTACCCGTAATTATAATCACTTTCGTATTACTATTCTCTTCTGCATTTTTAAAAGCTAAATGCAGCTCCTGAATAGTTTCTTTATTTAAAGCATTAAGTTTTGTAGGTCTATTGATGGTTATTGTTGTTATATTATTTAAAGTTTCTGATAAAATATTATTGAATTTCATAATAGATAATTTTTAGTCTCAATTTAATTAAAGCACAATACAAATTTACAAAATACGCATTTATTCGAGCGGTATTTTTACTGTAAAGGTAGTTCCATCTTCAATATTTTCTATAAAATTTATATCTCCCCCATACGTTTCTACAATCTTTTTTACCATGGCTAAGCCTAAGCCCATTCCGCTAGTTTTGGTAGTAAATTTTGGCTCAAAAACCTTCATTTTATTCTCGTCTTTTATTCCTATTCCATTATCCATTACAGAAATCATTGCAAAGGAACCTTCTTTATAAACATTCACTTTAATATAGGGATTTTCAGGTTGACTTTCGCTAATAGCTTGAATACTATTTTTTATTAAATTAGTAATTACTCTTATCAATTGAGTTCTATCAAATTTAATAGTGATTTCGTTATTTTCTGAATTGAAATAAATATAGTCTTCATTGAAAATATCTAAAGTAAGTTTAGTAATCTTCACAATATTGATTGTTTCATCTTGCTGTGCGGGCATTTTTGCATAGGTTGAAAATGCCGATGCAATAGAACTCATCGTATCTATTTGCTGTATAAGACTATGGCTATACTCCTTCATTTTATTAAAAATATCTGGATCTGAAGGATCAAATTTTCTTTCAAAACTCTGAACGGTTAATCGCATGGGAGTTAACGGATTTTTTATTTCATGTGCAACTTGTTTTGCCATCTCTCGCCATGCTGCTTCACGTTCGTTCGAAGCTAACTGAGCAGCACTTTTTTCAAGTTCATCAATCATTTCGTTGTAAGCTTCTACTAGGGTTGACACCTCTTGTGACTGAAGGGGAATTAATATCTTTTTATTTTGTTTATCTAGCCTCGTTTCCTTTATAGTATTCGAAATTGAGTTTAGAGAACGTGTAATGTACTTGGATAAAAAATAAGCTAAAATAATCGCAAAGATCAACATTAGCACATAAGCAAATCCTAAGCGCCATAAATATTCTTTTAATTCGTAATTTAAAAATTCATCATCTTCAAAATAAGGTAAGTTTAATATAGCAATAGGTTTAAATTGATGGTCTGTTATGTAGGTAAAAGAAGATTGGTATTCAAATTTATTTTCTATAAACCTCTCAATGAAATGTTTGTCTGTGGATTTTTTTAAACCGTCAAGTACTTGACTTGAAATTTTAGAATAAATCGTGTCTTTAATAAAGGAGGCTTTTGAAGAAATCAGAATATTCCCTTCGAGATCGTATAAAAAGAGATCAATTTTATGGATGTCTTTAATCTCGTATATTTTATTTTTAAAAATCAAAGCAATCTTATTAGTCTCTACTACATAGGTGGTGTTTTTGATGACATAGTCAATGTTTTCTCGTATGGCCGTTTCTTTTCTAATTAGACGCTCTCGATGATAATCGTTTGTGTTTTCACGATATTGAAAAACCGTTACTACAACAATAAGTATAGATGCTCCAATAACTAGGAGTATCATCGATAAAAATATGCGAGATCTTAGAGACCTATTTATAAAACCCATTTAACTAAATTAGTGTATTTTTCTATCGTTATTACAAAGGGAATAATTGGTATTCTATTCTACTAACAAATAATTTAAATTTAAAGAATTAAATACAGTATTAAATTCTTTAATTTTAGTGGACACCAGAATATTAAACTTTTCTAATTCCAAATTTATTTTTAAAGTTAATTCATCTTTAACTGCTATATCTTGTTCTGTTGGCGGAAAATCTCCCATTCCCACCAGACTATTTAAATGTCCTAGTTTGTTTGTTAGTTTAATTGGGAAATTTAAGGGGTCTTGTCCGCTTTTATTTTGTGTTTGATACATTGCCTTTTCAATTTTAGAAAATTCTTCACTTAATTGTTTAGCCTTTTTATTTAATTCAGCCACGCGATTATCATCTTTATATTGATTTTGAAATGCTAATAATTGACGGTCAATAGCCCTTATTTTTTTAATAGACTTGTGCGCATTATTAATTGTAAAATTAATGCCTGTTATAAAATCAAACTGTTTTTGCATTCCAATAGTATCTGACTCTGAATTTGGATTTGCCAAAATATTAAACTCCTTTTTATAAACTTCGCCATCAATATTCAAAACTACTTTATAGACTCCCGGAACAGCTCGAGGAGCTTCCAGGCTTGCCCACCATAATATCATCCCATCAAATTTCTCTGCGGATTCTCCTCGAGTGTTCCAAACATAGGTATTTGATCCCTCGATAACTTTAAAATTATCGTTTTTATTTCGAGTGTTCAGGGTTTTAATTGTGTCGTTTTTTGAGTTTAAATAACTCAATTTTATTTCTTTGTCGTTTGGGTTTTTAACATAAAAATGTGTGATAACTCCTGATGGATGGTTAGTCCCTTTTGTTAGTGATGTAGTGTAAGAACCCCCTCGCATTCGATAAGTATCTTTAGGCTTAAATAATACATTTTCTTCTCCTTTTATTTCAGATGCCTGATGAAGAATACTCAAATCATCAAGAATCCATAGGCTTCGTCCCTGTGTTGCAACTACTAAATTATTATTCTTGACTGCTAAATCTGTTATTGGAACAATTGGTAAATTAAGTTGGAGAGGTTGCCAATAAGATCCTTCGTTATGAGAGTAATAAAGTCCTGTTTCAGTTCCTGTATATAAAAACCCTTCTTTTTCTGGATCTTCTCTTAAAACTCTGGTGAAATGTTCACTTGGAATTCCGTTAGTGGTTTTTTTCCAAGTTTTTCCGTAATCTTTAGTTTTGTACAAATAAGGTGTAAAATCCCCTGTTTTATACTTTGTTCCTGCTATATAACAAGTCCCTTCATCGTAATTTGAAGGCTCAATACTATTAATCATCATCCAATCTGGCATTCCTTTAGGAGTGACATTCTCCCAGGTTTCACCAGCATCTTTTGAAAGATGTACCAGTCCATCATCTGAGCCTACCCATAACAATCCTTCTTTTAAAGGTGATTCTGCTGCTGCAAAAATAGTGCAGTAATATTCTACAGAAGTGTTGTCTTGAGTGATGGGACCACCAGAGGATTTTAGCTTTGTAGAATCATTTCTTGTAAGGTCTGGACTTATAACTTTCCAACGGTGTCCTTCATTCTCAGAGACATGTACGTGGTTTGAAAAAGTATATAACTTTTTAGGATTATGTTTTGAAAAAAACATTGGAAAATTCCATTGAAAACGATATTTCATTTCCTCAGCGCCGTGTCCCATCGGATTGTCTGGCCAAACACTTACACTTCGAAGCGTTTTTGTTTGATGATTATATCTTGTTAAAAACCCATCATAACTTCCCCCATACACAATATCGTTGTTCGTTGGGTCGATTGTTATATGTGCGCTTTCACCACCTGCTGTTTCTTCCCAATCATCTTCACTAATACTCCAGTTTTCATTTCTGTGAGAAATTCGTATGGTGGAATTATCTTGTTGTGCAGCGTAAATTCTATAAGGAAATGCATCGTCTGTGGTAACCCGGTAAAATTGAGCTGTAGGTTGATTGTGATAAGTGCTCCAGGTCTCACCGCCATCATAGGTTATTTGGGCACCACCATCGTCACCCATAATCATTCTTTTTGGATTTTCAGGAGCTATCCACAAATCGTGATGGTCTCCATGAGGTGCGTTATGAGTACTATAAGTCTTGCCTCCATCAATACTTTTATGATATCTTACGTTTAAGACATAAACCAACTCAACATCTTGAGGGTCTGCATAAATTCTAGAATAATACCAAGCTCTTTGCCTTAATTTACGTTCGCTATTTATATAGGTCCAAGTTGATCCTCCATCCATACTTTTATAAACTCCTCCCTTATCTTTATTTTCGACAATTGCCCAAATAACATCGTTATTTACAGGTGAAATAGCCACGCCAATATTTCCTAAAATTCCTTCTGCAAAACCATCGTTTTTCGATATTTCTATCCAATTTTCACCACTATCAGTACTTTTCCAAAGTGCAGAGCCCTCTCCACCACTACTTAAACTGTAGGGCGTTCTTCTAACATTCCAAGTGGAGGCATATAAAATTCTTGGATTGGTTGGGTCCATAATTAAATCAACCGCGCCGGCACTTTCATTAACGAACAGCTTTTTAATCCAAGTTTTTCCTCCATCGGTACTTTTATAAATTCCTCTTTCCTTGCTAGGCTTATAGATATTTCCTAAAACAGCTGCGTAAACAGTTTGATGGTCTCTTGGATGAATAACAAGTCTAGGAATGTGACGGCTATTTTCTAAACCTACAGACTCCCATGATTTCCCTGCGTTTTCTGTTTTCCATACTCCATATCCGGAAGAAACATTCCCTCTAACAGTTGATTCTCCACCTCCAACATATATTACATTGGAATCATCTTCACTAACAGCTATTGAGCCGATAGAGCCACCAAAAAATCCATCTGAAATATTTTTCCACTGGCGACCACCATCTTCTGTTTTCCAAATTCCACCACCTGTTGCTCCAAAATAAAATAGATTGGGTTTGTTAGAAACTCCCGCAACTGCAGCGCTTCTCCCACCACGAAAAGGCCCTAAAAGTCGGTATTCTAAAGAACTAAAATAAGTTTCGTTATTAGATTGTGAAAAGGTCGTTTCAGATTGAAATCCGAATATAAAAAAAATAAAAAACCCAAATAATTTAAAAGATGTTCTACTCATAACTGCAAATAAATTTATTAAATATATGGAATTTTATATCTTCTAAGTAATTTGACACTTCTATCTAAAAACTAAACGTCGTAATCGACGGGTTTGATAATGTTTAAGTCCTTATTCTCATAAGGAATTTTGCCCAAAATATATTCAATAGCTTCAATTCTTGCCTTTGTTTTTTTATTAGCTCTAATAATTTTCCAGGGAGCAATTGAAGTATTCGTTTTTAAAAACATATTATCCTTATAATCTGTATAATCCTCCCAAAGTTCTAATGCTTTTTGATCGATCGCACTGAATTTCCATTTTTTGATAGGACTTCCTATGATATCTTTAAATCGTTTTTCTTGTTCATTTTTAGAAATCGAAAAGTATAATTTTATTAAACGAATTCCTGATTCAGTAATCATTCTTTCGTAATCATTTACTTGATTCATAAATATTTCATATTCCTCTTGAGTACAAAATTTGTTTACCGGTTCTACAATTGCTCTGTTATACCAACTTCTATCAAAAAAAACCATCGTTCCTTTCCTCGGTAATAAATTTGTGTAGCGCTGAAAATACCATTGTCCTCTTTCTTCGTCTGTTGGTTTGGGTAAAGCGACTACTTTAAATTCCCTTGGGTTTAAATGTTCGGTAACTCTGCGAATTGCACCTCCCTTTCCTGCTGCATCTCTCCCTTCAAAAACAAAGACTATTTTTTCATTATTTTTTTTAACCCACTTTTGAAGCTTTATCAATTCTTCTTGTAATTGTTTTAATCTATTTTCATAACGCATATACCTTAAAACCCTACTGATGTTGATCTTATCTTTTAATAACAATATCTTTAATCCCCTTTTTTTATTTAAAAGCTCGATATCTTTCCCTGTAAATTTATCCTTCATTTTTATCAGTTTTTTTTGAGGTTCAGTGATAAGATTGTACAATATTTGGATCCGGTAAAAGTGTTATTCCTGAATTACCTTTAGCGTCATAATCAAATCTTGAGAGCACATATCTTAAACTTTCTAATCGAGCTTCTTTTTTATTATTTGTTTTAATGATTATCCAAGGGTTGTAAGTAGTATGCGTATGAGCAAACATCTGATCTTTATAATGTGTGTATAAATCCCATTTATTTTGTCCCTCCTGATCAACTTGGCTAAACTTCCACTTTTTTAAAGGGCTGTGAAGTCGAGATTTAAACCTTCTTAACTGCTCATCTTTGGTGACTGAAAACCAAAATTTAATTAATATAATTCCGTCTTCATTGAGCATCTGTTCAAACTCAGAGACTTGAATCATAAATTTATTGTATTGTTCTTGGGTACAAAAACCCATGACCGGCTCTACTACCGCTCTATTATACCAACTTCTGTCAAAAAAAACAAGCTCTCCTGGGTTGGGCATTTCTTTAATATATCTTCTAAAATACCATTGTCCTTGTTCTATTTCTGTAGGCTTCGCTAAAGCCACTACCCGTCTTGATCTAGGATTTAAATGTTGAGTCATTCTTCTTATGGCGCCTCCTTTTCCAGCTGCATCTCTACCTTCAAATATGATGCAAACTCTCTTTTTATTTTTTGATACCCATTCTTGAAGGTTTACCAATTCAGATTGTAACTTATAGAGTTGATCTTCGTATTCTAAATTGTATAAAATTTCCTCTAGTTTATCTGATGAGCTATTGGACTTAATTAATTTTAAGAATTGTTTTTTGGTAATGTCCCCGTTTTCAAGAGATTTAAAATTTTCGATTGTTAACATATACTATTCTTGTCGATTGTAAATGTCTGAATTTTTTGACAAATAAAAACTCAGATAGCTTTTTATTTAAAGAAATACTGTTGTAACATAAATTAAAATTGTTTTTTAATTTTTATTATCTTTATAATTCCTCCCCAATTGTAACTAATCAACTATGTTAAAAAAAATTAAATTAGAAAACATCCTGTTTCTAGATATTGAAACAGTTCCTTTATTTGCTAAATATTCTGAACTAGATGAAACAGCAAAACTACTTTGGGAGCAAAAAACCAATTATCAAAGAAAAGACGAATTTACACCTGAGGAATTTTACGATAGAGCAGGTATTTGGGCAGAATTTGGAAAAATTGTCTGCATATCGGTTGGACATTTTGTTTTTACAGGAGATATTCGAAATTTTAGAGTAAAATCTTTTTTTGGAGAAGAAAAGGATATTCTGAATGACTTTAAAAACCTGGTAGAAACACACTATAGCAAACCTTATCATTTATTGTGTGCTCATAACGGAAAGGAATTTGATTTTCCATTTATAGCAAGAAGAATGATTATCAATCAGATTGATATTCCTTTTAAACTAAATTTATTTGGTAAAAAACCATGGGAAGTTCCGCATTTAGATACCCTTGAATTATGGAAATTTGGTGATTATAAAACTTATACTTCCTTAAAATTAATGGCTCATGTTTTAGGTATTCCATCTCCAAAAGATGATATTGATGGTAGTGAAGTACGAGATGTTTTTTATATAGATCAAGATATTGATCGCATTATTAGGTATTGCGAAAAAGACACGATAGCGGTTGCACAAATTATATTGAGACTTCGAAATGAAGAATTACTAGTAGATGATGAAATCCTTACGGTTTAATATCTTTTAGCTTTAATTGTAAGCTAACATTTCCGTTCCATTCATTTTCATCGATAGTATACGCAGCTTTAAATGGTTTCTTATTTTTAATAAGTTCTATATGTTCTCCTAATCCAAAACCAATACCAACAATTTTACCACTTCCATGTTGTGTTGCCGTAAATCGTAGATGTGACTTGTCTTCTCCTACTTGTTTTCCATACCCCGTATCTTGTATATCTTCCGACATAAAAACGGGTGTCATATTTCCAGGACCAAAAGGTGCAAACTGACTTAAAATTCTATAAAATTTGGGAGTAATGTCCGAAAGACTAATTTGTGAATCGATACTAATTTCAGGTATGAGCATTTTTGGATCGATAGTTTCTTCAACTACCTTTTCAAATTGCGCTTTAAAACTTTTATAATTTTCTGGTTTCAGGGTTAAGCCAGCAGCATATTTATGACCTCCGAATTGTTCTATATATTCTGAGCATTTTTCCAACGCATTGTATACATCAAAACCTTTTACACTTCTAGCTGAAGCTGCTAGCATTTCACCACTTTTTGTAAAAACCAAGGTCGGACGGTAATAAGTTTCTATAAGTCTAGAAGCAACAATACCAATAACTCCTTTATGCCAATTTTCATCAAAAACAACAGAGGTAAATCTATCTTGTTCCTTATTTTTCTCTATTTGAACAAGTGCTTCAATGGTAATTCGCTTGTCTGCGTCTCGTCGATCAGTATTGTAAGTATCTATATCAATGGCATATTCAGCCGCTAAATTGTTATCTGTTTCGCATAGTAACGTAACCGCATGATTACCGTGTTTCATTCTTCCGGCTGCATTAATTCGAGGAGCGATAATAAATACAACATCCGTTATCGTTAATTTTTCTTTTTTTACTTGCTTTAAAATAGCCTCAAATCCTGGACGGGGATTTTCATTGATAACTTTTAACCCATGATAAGCAAGAATTCTATTCTCTCCTACTATGGGGACAATATCAGCACCAATGGCAGTTGCTACTAAATCTAAATACAAAACTAAATCATCAATAGTTGCCCCTTTTTTGGATGCCAATGCTTGTATGAGTTTAAAGCCTACTCCACAGCCACATAATTCTTTAAAAGGATAATCACAGTCTTCTTGTTTAGGATCCAAAACTGCCTTTGCTTTCGGAATTTCAGCTCCCGGTCTATGATGATCACAAATAATAAAATCCACTTCTTTTTTAAAAGCGTAAGCTACCTTATCGATGGCCTTAATACCGCAATCTAAAGCAATGATTAAACTAAAATTATTGTCTTCAGCAAAATCAATTCCTTTATAAGATATACCATAACCTTCCTCGTATCTGTCAGGAATGTATGTGGCAACATTTGGATAAAATGACAATAAATAAGAAGACATCAAGGCAACACTTGTAGTGCCATCTACATCGTAATCTCCGTACACTAAAATATTTTCTTGGTTTTCAACCGCTTCTTCAATTCTTGAAACTGCTTTTTCCATATCCTTCATTAAAAAAGGATCATGCAAGTCGCTTAAATCGGGTCTAAAAAAGTTTTTAGCTTCCTCAAAAGTCTCAATTCCCCGTTGTGCTAACAAAAAGGAAGTCGTGGAATCGACTGCTAACTCCTTAGATAAACGAGCAACTTTACTTGGATCTGGTTTTGGTTTAATTGTCCAACGCATAAAAAATGTTCAATCTTAAAAAGGGAAGTTATAGGTAAAAGTAACTAGAAAAATAGAATTCTCAATATCATTTTAAAAATTAACACCTATATTTATATACCCCTTTTAATTAAAGCTTGTTGGTTAACTTGTACCACCAACTACAATCACAATTTCTCCTTTAGGTGGATTTGTAGTATAATAATTTAATACTTCTTGTAAGGTTCCTCGTATCGTTTCTTCATGAATTTTAGTGATTTCTCTTGACACGGACATAGGTCTTTCCGCGCCAAAATATTCAACGAAATGACTAAGTGTTTTGATTAGTTTATGAGGAGATTCGTAAAAAATCATGGTTCTAGTTTCTTCAGCTAATAATTTTAGCCTCGTTTGCCTCCCTTTTTTTACTGGTAAGAAACCTTCAAACACAAATTTATCGTTTGGTAAACCACTATTTACCAATGCAGGGACAAATGCTGCAGCTCCTGGCAGACAGTCTACCTCAATTTGAGCTTCGACACAAGCTCTAGTTAACAAAAATCCTGGATCACTTATAGCTGGAGTACCAGCATCACTAATTAAAGCTACTGTTTCACCATTCGAAATTCTTCTTACTATATGATCTACTGTTTTATGCTCATTATGCATATGATGAGATTGCATGGGTGTGGCAATCGCATAATGCTTTAACAATTTTCCACTTGTTCGAGTGTCTTCTGCAAGAATGAAGTCTACTTCATTTAAAACTTCAATTGCTCTAAAAGTAATATCCTTTAAGTTTCCTATAGGTGTTGGAACTAAATAAAGTTTCCCCATTTTTAGTTAAAACGTTTTTCGATAATTGATAAAAAACGATCTACATATTCTTCTTTGCCGGCCCAATTATTGTAATCTGGCTTAATGTTGTTTTCAACAAAAGAAACTGACTCTTGAAATGTAGTCATAGAATTTATCTGAGATAAAACTCTCGTATAATCGTCTGTACTACCATCAAATAATTGTTTTATAAAGGCTATTCGATCATTTAATCCAATAGGAAGGCCTGAATTGACTTTGTCATTGATCGACTTTCGTTTTTCCTCAGCTGTTATCTTTTGTTTTCTTTCAAAAACAGGGTTTTCTCTATAAGATGCGGCAAATTCCTCTAGATCACTGTTAGAAGTTTCTTTTGATGGTATAATTTCTTTTAATAATTCTTCTATAGCCTCCTCGTTTTCGTTGGGCATATTGGCAACTATATCTTTAATTTTTTCGGTTAAGGGTTCTACTAATTCTTCTTTATGAGGGCTTTGCGGAACCGGATCTGGCTCTTTAAACCAGTTTTGTTCTCTATGTGTTTTGGAGTCTGTTGCAGATCTTTCTGGTTTTTCAAATTCGGTTTCAACACTAGATTCTAAGAATTCTAAAATTGTTAGCTTTTCATAAAGCTGCATTAATGAGTTTTTTAATTTGGTAATGTCGATCTCATTTTCTGAGTTAACAATCCCCTGAGCTATTGCATTTATTTGGGAAAGGACTTTCTTCTTCATAACTTATTAAAATAAAGCAAATTTTCTATTTTGTTTTTATAAATTTACACAACCTTTATGTAAACGTCAAAGAATTTAGTTTTAGTTTAAAAAAAATTTATGTTTCTCGAAAATACGGTAAATCAAAAAGAAAAATTTGGATGGATTGAAGTAATCGCTGGTTCAATGTTTTCAGGTAAAACAGAGGAATTAATAAGACGTTTAAAACGAGCAAAGTTTGCCAAGCAAAAGGTTGAAATTTTTAAACCCGCTATCGATACCCGTTATGATGACAAAAGAGTAATGTCTCATGATAGTAATGAAATTCAATCTACGCCCGTTCCAGCAGCCGCTAACATTCCTATTTTAGCTGATAATTGTGATGTCGTTGGTATTGATGAAGCTCAATTTTTTGATGATGAAATCGTGAAAGTATGCAATGATCTAGCAAATAGAGGAGTTCGAGTAATTGTTGCGGGATTAGATATGGACTTTAAAGGAAATCCTTTTGGTCCTATGCCAGCTCTTATGGCAACCGCTGAATATGTTACAAAAGTTCATGCGGTTTGCACGCGTACTGGAAATCTTGCAAATTATAGTTACCGGAAGGCTAAGAGTGATGAATTGGTCTTGTTGGGGGAAGTGGATGAGTATGAACCCCTAAGCAGATCTGCTTACTATAAATTAATGTTGCGAGAAAAGGTCAAAAACATTAATGTTCAAGAACCTGAAGATATTTCTAAAAAAAAGGAAGCCTAAGGGATGTCAAAAACTACTGAAACAATTTTAGAAATAAATCTTACCGCCCTAGGGAATAACTATCGTTATTTAAAATCTAAATTAAATGATGACACAAAGTTTTTAGGGGTTGTCAAAGCATTTGCTTACGGAAGTGATGCTATTGTTGTAGCCAAAGAATTAGAGGTTTTAGGTATTGATTATTTTGCTGTTGCTTATGTTAGCGAAGGGGTCAATCTAAGAAATGCAGGAATTAAAACCCCTATATTAGTGTTGCATCCTCAGCTTGAAAATTTTGAAACACTCATCGATCGATGCTTAGAGCCAAGTTTATATAGCGGAAGAGCCCTAAATCATTTCATAAAAATTGCTACAGAAAAGAAACAATCTAACTATCCTGTTCATTTAAAATTTAATACTGGTTTAAATCGATTAGGATTTCATGAACGTGAGGTAGATAAAATTTTTTCAGTATTAAATACAACAACATCTATAAAGGTTGCTTCGATATTCTCTCACTTAGCGGTTAGTGAAGATTTAAAGGAAAAAGATTTTTCAGAAACTCAAATTAATTTATTTACATCTATTTCTAGTAATCTATCTACAAAAATTAACCAGCAACCTAAATTACATATGTGTAACACCTCTGGATTGTTAAATTTTCCTGAGGCACAATTTGATATGGTCAGATGTGGTATTGGCTTGTATGGTTTTAGTAATATTACAAAAGAGCAGAAAAATTTTACTCCAGTCGCCACCTTAAAAACCGTTATATCGCAAATTCATCATATTAGCGGTGGTGAAAGTGTTGGATACAATAGATCTTTTAAAAGTACAAGCCATATAATTACTGCCACTTTACCCATTGGTCATGCTGATGGCATTAGTAGGTCTTATGGAAATGGAAAAGGATGGGTCTGGGTTCATGGCAAAAAAGCTCCTATAATTGGGAATGTTTGTATGGATATGTTAATGATAGAGATTACAACTATCGATTGCAAAGAAGGAGACGAAGTAATTGTGTTTGGAGGGGAAAATAGTATAGAAAACCTTACGGATAACATCAACTCCATTTCATACGAATTATTAACAGCTATCTCACAAAGAGTAAAACGAGTTATAACTAAAAAATAATCGTTGAATAAAATCTTTTTTTCAATATTAAAAAAGTTTAGAAGTCAATGCCTTATTTTTGCAATTGTATAATCTGAAGGACAAAACTTTCAAATAAACACTTATATGAAACTAGCAGTTATTGGTGCTACCGGAATGGTAGGAACCATTGTGATAAAATTATTAGAAGAGCGAAAATTTCCAATTTCAGAACTATTGGTAGTTGCTTCAAAAAATTCTATCGGAAACCTGGTTCGTTATCAGAATCGTAATTTCAAAATAATTGGATTGGAAGAGGCAATTTTAAAAAAGCCTGAAATTGCTATATTCTCTGCTGGAAGTGCCGTCTCTTTAGAATGGGCTCCTAAATTTGCCGGGCTAGGAACTGTGGTAATTGATAATTCTTCTGCTTGGAGAATGGATATAACAAAAAAATTAATAGTCCCAGAAATTAATGCTTCTGTTTTAACCAAAGAGGACAAAATTATTGCCAACCCAAACTGCTCTACGATACAATTAGTAATGGCATTAGCTCCGCTACATAATAAATATAAAATGAAACGTGTCATTGTTTCTACCTATCAATCTGTTTCTGGAACAGGTGTTAAAGCCGTTAAGCAATTAGAGAACGAAATTAAAGGTCTAAAAACCGAAATGGCATATCCCTACCAAATTCATAAAAATGCATTACCTCACTGTGATGATTTTGAAGAGAATGGCTATACTAAAGAAGAAATGAAATTAGCTCGTGAGCCTCAAAAAATACTAAATGACGAATCGTTTTCAATTTCTGCAACTGCGGTCCGAATCCCTACATCTAGTGGACATAGTGAATCTGTAAATGTTGAGTTTGAAAAAAGCTTTAAACTTAGTGAGATTAGAAAGATCCTACACGAAACTCCAGGAATTACCGTTCAGGATAATCCAGTTACCAATACCTATCCCATGCCTATCTATGCGCACGATAAAGACGAAGTGTTTGTGGGACGTATAAGAAAAGACGATAGCCAAGCCAATTCGTTAAATATGTGGATTGTTAGTGATAATTTAAGAAAAGGTGCTGCAACCAATGCCATCCAAATTGCTGAATTTATTTTAAACAATTTCTTAAAATCACAATCAAAGAGTAAATAAAATAGCGGATTAAGTACCTCTGCAATTGGAGCGTTTTTATACTGCTTGTATCAATTAGTAAATTTTTATGATTTTATATACAAGCCCATTAAAATTGAATTGATCATTTTTCCCTTTTCCTAAAAGACAAAGACCTATTGGTGCTGCTGGAGCTATACCAAGATAGATAATATCATCAACTTGTAATTTGCCTACCGATATACTTATAAAAAAATTCGCTTGGTTAGTTTCGATTATGCTTCCTAGACGAATTGTTTCTGAAATGTCACTAATAGTTACTTTATCAAGTTGTCGCATTACTTTTTCGATCTCCCTTAACTGCTTACCAGCTGCTTCTCGTTCAATTTGCAACATGGCACGTTCGGTATGATGTTTGTCACCACTGGTACCTTTTGATTCATCTCTTAGCGCCTGCTCAATGTCGGTAATAGTCTTATTTATATTTTCATACCTGATCTTAATAAGGTCTTTGCACTGCTGTTGTAATTCAAATTTTAATTCTTGAGGAGTCATTAAATTCTCTGTTTGCTGGTGTTGTTATTAAATAAAAACTCCGAACATTAAGTTCGGAGTTTCGTATTATTCTTCCTCTTCTATTTCGCTCATTTCAAAGCTATCCATAAAGGCGGTTGTAAAATTACCTTCTATAAAATCGGGATGGTCCATCAATTGTCTGTGAAAAGGGATGGTCGTTTTAATTCCCTCTATAACAAACTCATCCAATGCCCTGCGCATTTTACTAATAGCTTCTTCACGTGTTTGTGCCGTAGTGATTAATTTAGCTATCATCGAATCGTAATTTGGAGGAATAGTGTATCCTGCATAAACATGCGTGTCTAACCGAACTCCATGGCCTCCTGGAGAATGTAGTTCTGTAATTTTTCCAGGGTGAGGTCTAAAATCATTAAAGGGGTCTTCTGCATTGATACGACATTCAATAGAATGAAGTTTAGGAAAGTAATTAACCCCCATAATAGGAATGCCCGCTGCAACTTTTATTTGTTCTCTTATTAAATCGAAATCAATAATGACTTGTTCTGTAATTGGATGTTCAACTTGAATCCGAGTATTCATTTCCATGAAATAAAAATTTCGGTGCTTATCGACTAAAAACTCAACCGTTCCAGCTCCCTCATATTTTATATATTCAGCAGCTCTAACGGCAGCTAGTCCCATTTCTTCACGGAGTTTGTCCGTCATAAACGGACTTGGAGTTTCTTCGGTTAACTTCTGATGACGTCTTTGTATAGAGCAATCTCTTTCGCTTAAATGACAAGCGTTTCCTTTACTATCACCAATGATTTGTATTTCGATATGGCGAGGCTCTTCAATAAGTTTTTCCATGTACATATCATCATTCCCAAAAGCAGCTTTACTTTCTGCTCTAGCAGATTTCCAAGCATTTTCAAGATCCTCTTCATTCCAAACAGCTCTCATTCCTTTACCTCCACCACCGGCACTTGCTTTAAGCATCACAGGATATCCTGTGTCTTTAGCTACTTTTATACATGTTTTAAAGTCCGGAATAATACCTTCACTACCTGGAACGCAAGGTACCCCAGCCTCAATCATAGTCGTTTTAGCCATTGCTTTATCGCCCATCCGGTTAATCATGTCTTCAGAAGCACCAATAAACTTAATATTGTGCTCTTCACATAATTTAGAAAACTTAGCATTTTCAGAGAGAAAGCCATATCCTGGATGAATCGCATCGGCGTTTGTAATTTCTGCTGCTGCTATTATATTGGGTATTTTTAAATAACTTTCGTTACTTGGTGGAGGACCAATACAAACAGCTTCATCAGCAAATCTAACATGAAGACTTTCGGCATCCGCAGTGGAATAAACTGCTACAGATTTTATCCCCATTTCTCTGCAAGTACGAATTACTCGTAATGCTATTTCTCCTCTATTGGCAATTAATATTTTTTTAAACATAATTTCAATAAATTTCAATACGTCAAAAACTTATCCTTAAAATAATGAATTTGAATTTTTTAGATTTAATTAGTTAAGATGGGTCTACCAAAAATAATGGTTGATCAAACTCTACCGGTGTTGCGTCGTCGACTAAAAACTTAATAATTTTTCCAGAAACCTCACTTTCAATTTCGTTAAAAAGCTTCATTGCCTCGATAATACACAAAACATCCCCTTCTTTAATCGTATCTCCAACCTCTACAAAAGCAGGTTGATCTGGTGATGATTTCCTGTAAAAAGTACCAATTATTGGTGACTTTACCGTTATATAATTTGTGTCCTCTGCTGTCTCTAAAGATACTTCAGCAGGTGCAGAAGCAACTTGAGGTGCTAAAGCTGGCATTTGTTGAATGTAAGTAGTATCAGCTTTTGTTTTTTCATCAACTGTTTTAATTGTAATCTTTACATCATTCATTTCAAGCTTTACTTCTGTAGCTCCAGATTTTGCTACAAACTTGATTAAATTTTGAATCTCTTTTAAATTCATGGTTTCGGTTTTAATTGTTCTATTTGTTAGGAGTCATATGCCCAAGTAAGGTACATGGCTCCCCAGGTAAATCCACCTCCAAAAGCGGCGAATACTAATTTATCTCCTTTTTTTAGTTTCTTCTCATAATCCCAAAGACATAAAGGTAAAGTCGCTGAAGTCGTATTCCCATATTTATGAATATTTTTCATTACCTTCTCTTCTGCTAACTTCATTCTATTTGAAGTTGCATCTATAATTCTATTATTTGCTTGATGAGGTACCAGCCATTGAATATCGTCTCCAGTTAGCTGATTTCTTTCTAATATTTTTTCAGAAACATCCGCCATTCTTGTAACAGCAAATTTAAATACTGTTTTTCCGTCTTGAAAAACAACATGTTGGTTATTTTCAACAGTTTCTGCAGAAGCTGGAAGCAAAGATCCTCCAGCGTCAATTTTTAAGGATTCTCTTCCTGAGCCATCTGTTCTTAAAAGTTCATCTTGTAAGCCCAAACCTTCATAATTAGGTTCAAAAAGTGCCGCTCCTGCTCCATCGCCAAAAATGATACACGTTGTGCGATCTTTATAATCGATTATGGAAGACATTTTATCGGCTCCTATCAAAAGTACTTTTTTGTAACGTCCCGATTCAATATATTTTGCTGCTACTGACATTCCGAATAAAAAACTGGAACAAGCAGCCATCAAATCGTATGAAAAAGCATTTTCTGCTCCAATTTTAGTTGCTACATAAGATCCCGTCACTGCAACTGGCATATCAGGTGTTGCGGTTGCCATGACAATCATGTCTATTTCCTTTGGGTCGGTGTTATTTTTTTTGAGGAGGTTTTTTGCGGCCTGAATGGCAAGGAAGGATGTTCCCTTATCCTTATCTTTTAATATTCTACGTTCTTTTATACCTGTTCGAGCAGTTATCCACTCGTCATTGGTATCTACCATAGTTTCCAAAATTTCGTTGGATAAAACGTAATCTGGGACATAGCCTCCTACAGCTGTAATCGCTGCTGTGATTTTACTCATATTTTTGAATTAATTTATCAAAAAGAGGCAAAATTCCTCTAAATCGGTCGAAAATTACTAAAAATTAGTCAAAAACAAGAAAAAAACGCTTAGTTTTTATCTTATTAAAAAAATTAAAAAAAAGTATTACAATAAAAAACGCTCACATGCATGTGAGCGTTTATTTAATACTGTATTTAGATACTAAGCTACCTCTTCTACAGAGTCAATAACAATTTGACCACGGTAATATAGCTTTCCTTCATGCCAGTGAGCCCTGTGGTATAAGTGAGACTCTCCAGTTGTTGGATCTGTAGCTATTTGAGGCGTTGTCGCTTTGTAATGAGTTCTTCTTTTATCTCTTCTAGTTTTTGAGATTTTTCTTTTTGGATGTGCCATTACTTTTTTATTTGTCTGTTAATAAATTTTTTAATTTGTCCCATCTTGGGTCTATATTTTCGTCTTCCCCGTCTGGGTTACTGCCATCAGTGGTTGGACGTAATTCTTCTAGTTTATTGAGAATATCAGATTTTAATGTTCCAGCTTCGATTCCTGGGTGGGTTCTCTTTGTTGGAACCGCAAGAACTATTGTTTCATAGACGTACTGCTGAATATTAAATTCATAACTTCCATGAGGTATTGTAATTAATTCTTCGTTTTCATCATTAAATTCATCTCCAAATTTTACAATAAAATGAAAAGAACCTGTAATGTTTTGGTCGTAAGGCTCATTAGTTACATCACAATTTACATTTACGCAGCCTTTAAAACTTAGCGTAAACTCCAACATGGTGTTTTTCTTAATCAGCAATACTTCAAGATTAATGTCTGAATTATTAAAATCTTCATACTCAAAATACTCAAAGAACGTTTTGGTTATCTTAAAGTCAAACGTGTGCTCTCCTATTTTCAACCCTATAAAAGGGATTACAAATTCTTTCAATTGCTTCATAATCACACCGCTGTTAAACACATTTAACTTTTCAATAACGCGGCTGCAAAGATAAAAAAATAATTATACTGCATGTCTATTTTAGGAATTCTTTTTTATGTTCAATTTTTTGAATCCTAAAGAAATAACTAAAAGAGATAAAAAATCCATTAAAGTTATTATTAGTTCTTGTTAAATATTCTCTTTTGGGTTGATATTTCTAAAGGATTTTTAGAAAGTAATTGGTATTCTTCTCTTTTTTTGAATATCTCAATTGCATTAAAAAGGGCTGCTTTAAATGAAGTGTTATCTGCTATGTTTTTACCAGCAATATCAAAAGCAGTTCCGTGATCTGGAGATGTTCTAATTTTATTTAAACCAGCAGTATAATTTACTCCTCTACCAAATGACAATGTCTTAAATGGCACTAGACCCTGATCATGATAAGATGCTATTATGGCGTCGAAATTCTCGTAATTTCCTGAACCAAAAAAACTATCTGCTGCATAAGGTCCGTAAACTAATGTCCCTTCATTAAATAGGTTTTGTAAAGCTGGTCTTAATAAAGTGTCGTCCTCACTCCCGATTACACCGTGGTCTCCATTATGGGGATTAATACCTAAAACTGCGATTTTTGGTTTTCGAATACCAAAATCTTTGATCAGGCTATTCTTTATAGTCCATATTTTTTTCTCTATTAATTCTTTGGTGATTCTTTTCGAAATATCTTTGACCGCTACGTGGTCTGTTAATAATCCAACTCTTAATGAATCATTAATCATCAACATTAAACTTTCGCCCTCTAACTCTAGATTTAAAAAATCTGTATGACCTGGGTAATTAAAATCTTCTGATTGAATATTAGATTTGTTAATAGGAGCCGTGACTAATACGTCTATTTTATTATTTTTTAAAGCTGCCACCGATGCACTTAAAGATTTTATAGCATACGATCCTATTTTAGGATTCTCTGATCCAAAATTTATAGTTACAGACTCTTTCCATGTATTAAAGACATTAATTTTTTTATGATTGATGGCCTCTAATTTATCAATCCCAAATAAGTTGCACTCTAAATGATAGTGAGCTTTAAAGAAATTCATGATTTCAAGAGAAGCAAATATTACTGGTGTGAAAAAGTCAAGAATTCTTGGGTCCTGCAATGTTTTTAAAACTACTTCGCTACCAATACCATTTAAGTCTCCAATAGAAATTCCAACTACTATTTTATTTTGCTTATTCATTTAACCTAGATCCCTTTTTTTATCATTATTTTTGTTTTACAAATGTAACTAAATGTAATTATGTTTACAGGAATAATTGAATCAATGGGAGAAATTATTTCCCTAACAAAAGAGGGAACCAATATTCATATTGAAGTAAAAAGTTCTATAACCCAAGAATTAAAAATAGATCAAAGTCTCGCCCATAACGGTGTTTGTTTAACTGTTGTTAAAATTAATAAGGATAACTATGTGGTTACCGCTATAAAGGAAACGCTAGACAAATCGAATATTGGAGATTTAAAAGTAGGAGATTTGGTAAACCTTGAGAGATCCATGAAATTACAGCAACGCCTAGACGGTCATATGGTTCAAGGGCATGTAGATCAAACTGGAATATGTACTCTTGTATCTGAAGTAGAGGGAAGCACCTATTTTAGCTTTAAGTATGATGACGATTATAGTAATATGACTATTGAAAAAGGGTCTATTACAGTAAACGGAGTGAGCTTAACGGTAGTGGACTCTAAAAAAAATGAGTTTACTGTTGCTATTATTCCATACACCATCCATCATACTAATTTTAAAGAATTTAATGTTGGTACTCGCGTAAATTTGGAATTTGATGTGGTTGGCAAATATATTAAACGACTAACTCAGGGGTATTAATATTTTTGTGTTTAGCTAGTGTGAGTTTACTCTAAAGTAATTGGTTATAGTATTTTAGGAGATTTCAAGGCTTTTAATTTGCTGTGTTCGGTACTCGAAAATTGACATCAACTGTTTTTTTATAAAAAGCTTGTGACCTAATTTACCAAGTAGCCCGTAGGGTAATTTATAACTAACAATATCGGTCATTTTACAGTTATTAGCATCAACAGGCTTAAACAAATGCTCATGATGCCACATTTTATACGGTCCAAATCGTTGTTCGTCTATAAAGTATTGTTCAAATTCTACCTGAGTTATTTCGGTCACCCAATTCAATCGAAAATACTTTAACACATTAACCTTATAGCTTATAATTTGTCCGGCATATGCTTTTTTTGGTGGCCCCGAAGTAATTAAAAAGTCCATCTCTGCAGGTGTGATTTTTGAAAGATTATTTGGAGAGCTAAAAAAATCCCAAGCTTTTGAAGTTGACATCGGTAAAGTAACTTCCGATTTTAACGTAAAAATATTAGAATGACTTTTAATAAATAGAGACATTTTAAGTTGTTTTAAGGAATCTTTTTTTTAAGGTTTCAAAAATCATAAGATTTCCAAATAGCATTGAAAAAGCGTAGCCAATGTCTTCAATTGGGATCGTAAAAAGGCGAATTCCTAAATTTTCTAAATTATTATAACTAACAATAGGAACCTCAATAAAAGAACCTGTTAAAATACCGTTGACTATAAAAAAGGGTATCAAAATAAGAATAAAACTGGCGTAAAACTCTTGAAGGTGAGTTCTAAAAAACAACAGGCCTAGAAATAATACAATTGCTAAAAAAAGAAAATTAACTGCGGTATAGTACTTTGTAATATTAGCAGCAGCAACCGTGATAACTAAAGCCATAAGAATTAAAGTAAAGTACAATGAAGCTTTTTTATTAAATTTAAAATTTGGATTTATGGTGATGGCACAATAATGTATAAACAAACTACAAAAGGGAATAATTAAAAAGAAAAGCCATTCTTCAATGGGCATCCCAAGCAATTCAATTCCTAAACAGTAATCATAATTAAACGACCAAACACCAATTGCTGTAAAATAATAATCCCATATCAAAAAAATTAAGGCTACTACTACTGTGGAAATAGTAAAAAGCTTCCAATATTTTATAAAGTCCTTAAAAATTATGGTATAAAGTAAAGGAACAGCTATAGAAAAGAGAAGAATATAGAAATAGAGTGGTGTCATTTAATTGAAAAGGGTTTCTTAAAATATTTTTTTGGAACATTTAGCATTCCAAAACATTCGCCATCTTCTTTTCCTAGGTGTTTGTGGTGTATTTTATGTGCCTTACGTAAACCTATTAAATAACTGTTTTTTGTGTTTTTAAACCATTTAAACCGTTGATGAATTAACACATCGTGAACCATAAAATAAGTAATCCCATAAAATAAGATTCCTAAACCAATAAAAAACTTATAATTTAATTCTGGATGAACACCAAAATAAAACAGCGCAATACTCGGAATAGCACCAATCACAAAAAAAGCATCGTTTTTCTCGAAAACATGCTGGTATCTTGGCTGGTGATGGTCTTCGTGAAGCACCCATAAAAAACCGTGCATTACGTGTTTATGGACGAACCAAGTAACTCCTTCCATGCCCGCGTAAGTGATGATAGTTATCAGTATATAATATGTAATTGTCATTTTTTATTAGTTATATTTTTAAAGCTGTTTAGACTAAATTAAGTTTGAAATTAAAAAACGAAACTACCAAAAGCGCCATTTTTTTTGGGTTGGAAACTCGAATTCGTTTTTCTTTTAATGTTTTTGAAGGAGTTCTTTCTATTTTATGTAACAGATTAAAGTAATATTTGTAGGCAACATAAACAGCAAGCTTTGCCTCCTTAGGTAACTTTACAATACCCTTGTAAGCTTCTTCAAAGTCATTATTTATTTCAAGTAGCACCTTAGATTTGTCCTCCTCAGTAAAATTATTAGGGTTAATATTTGGAAAATACGATCGATTTAAGTTTTCAAAATCCTCATTTAAATCTCTTAAAAAATTTACTTTTTGAAATGCAGAACCTAATTTCATGGCAGGCTCTTTTAAGTTATTGTACTTCTCATCATCACCTTGAACAAAAACTTTTAAACACATTAGCCCAACAACATCAGCTGAGCCATAAATATAATTATCTATCTCCTCCTGATTGTCATAATTTTGTTTTTCTAAGTCTGTTCTCATGCTTTTTAAAAAAGAATCCACAAGAGCATGATCAATGTTGTATTTTGAAATAGTTCCTTGAAATGCGTTAATAACAGGGTTTGTGCTTATACCAACTTTTAACGAATATCTATATTCTTCTTCAAATCTATCTAACAATTCTTCCTTAGGGTACTCTTCAAAACTATCTACTATTTCATCTGCAACTCTAACAAATCCGTATATGTTATATATCGCCTCACGAATATTAGAAGATAATAGATTAACTGCTATAGAAAAGGAAGTGCTGTATTTTTTAGTGATAATTTTTGAACTTTCACTGGAAATACTGTCATATAAATGTTTCATTTGTTGGTTTTGATTTAGTGTTAGTTCAGGATTTAAAGTGCTTTAATATTGATTCTGCTGCTATTTTTCCTGAAATTAATGCGGGTGGCACACCAGGTCCAGGTACTGTTAATTGTCCTGTAAAATACAAATTTTTTACTTTCTTACTTTTAATCTTTGGCCTTAAAAATGCCGTTTGTGTAAGTGTGTTGGCTAACCCATAAGCATTGCCTTTATAAGAGTTATAATCTTCAACAAAATCATTAATGCAGTAAGACTTCACAAACAATACCTCATCTTTTAATTTTTGATTAGTTAATTTTTCTAATCGATCGATGATAATATTAAAATATTTTTCTCTGTGAGCTTCAGTATCTTCAATTCCTGAAGCAATAGGTATTAAAAAAGTAGCGGCTTCTTTTTCTTTTGGCGCAAAGGCATTATCAGAAATACTTGGAAAGCTCGCGTAGAAAAGTGGATCTTTAGGCCAAGAAGGTGTGTCGTATATGTACTCCGCGTGCGAATCGAATTCTTCATCAAAAAACAAGGTATGATGAGAAACATTCTTGAGTTTTTTATTAAACCCTACGTAAAAAAGTAAGGAAGATGGTGCAAACGTTTTCTTGTTCCAATACGCTTCTGAATATTGCCTATATTGATCATCTAATAATGTTTCGGTATGGTGATAATCTGCTCCACTTAGCACGACGTCGGCACTATTGTGAGACTCTCCGTTTACAACAATACCCTCAACGCTACCATTTACTACCTTAATTTTTTCAACGTTAGCATTTGTTTTAAAAGTAACACCCAGCTCTTTAGCTAAGGACTCCATCGCTTTTATTACCTCAAACATCCCTCCAGTTGGGTGCCAAGTACCTAAACCAAAATCTGCCCAGTTCATAAAATTATACATGGCAGGAGTGTTTCCAGGTTTAGCGCCAAGAAACAATACAGGGAACTCTAAAATTTTAATGAGTCGTGGATTGTTAAACCTTTTTTGTATTTGACTACGAATATCAAAAAACAATTGATTTAACTTGTTTATTGTTTTTGGGGTGATTAATTCTAAGGGGGAAACACCTGGTCTATAAACGAGATCTTTCACTGCGACATTGTAATTGTTTTTTGCTTGCTTTAAGAATTTTTTTAAATGCAACGACGAGCCTTTTTCTTCTTTCTCAAATAAAGAATAAATTTGATCTAGACTGTCTGGTATAACCGCTGAATCGCCAATCCCAAAATAAACTTCATATGCAGGATTTAATTTTTCTAATTGGTAATAGTCCGATGGTTTTTTATTAAAGTCGTTAAAAAAGCGCTCAAAAACATCTGGCATCCAATACCATGTTGGCCCCATGTCAAACAAAAAGCCATCTTTTTTATATTGTCTTGCCCTTCCTCCTATTTGACTGTTTTTTTCAAAAACGGTTACTTTGTGACCTGCCTTTGCTAAATAACAAGACGCTGCTAAAGATGAAAATCCAGAACCCAGGATATTTATAGTTTTACTCATGTTTCAAATATAGATAATTAATTTATTAAAAAACCCCTCTAGAAATTGCTTTCAATGAGGGGCTTCAATCAAAACCTAACAACAATTCTTTGTATTTTTAAGTTTTTGTTTATGATTATTTTTTTAGTAATTTCTTAGTTCCAACTAAATCGTTTCCTTCCATAATTAATACTTGGTATAAACCACTTGATAAATTAGTTACATCCATACTTTGATTAGACGCGTTAATTGTATCGGTTGCTACTGTTCTCCCTTGCATGTCAGTAATAGTTATATTAAATGCATTAGATTCTAATGTTGGGTATTCAAAATTTAACTCGCTAACTGCCGGATTCGGATACATCAAAAAGGTGTTGGTGTCAAAATCTTCTACTCCTAGAGTTGCTGATGGTAGCGCTATTAATTCTCCTCCCGCTGGAAGTGCTACATAAACACCAAAAGCTGGTCCGTCTGAATTTTGTGATGGATCTAAAAATCCACTAGCTACCGCTACTAAAGCCGCACCATCTAGTGCAAGTGTTGCTAATGGCGCCGCATAAGCTACAACTCCTGTAGAACCGTCTGCTGTATTAATTTGTAGAATGTAATCAGCTGTAGGTAGTTCCAAATATCCTTGGAATTCAGTGTATGAAATGTCATCTACGATTGTTCCTGCGCCAACTCCTGTCTCAACAACGTCTACTGTTGGTGCATCTGTTGATCCATGGTGTACTAACACATCCGTGTTTGAAGGATCTGTAGCAGATTCTCTACCTATTCCATAAACCTGTAATCCAAATGGTTGTGGTGGATTATATCCTGAACCACTAACAATACCATCTGCAACCACAATATATGTTTCGTTTGCAGCTAAAGTTACAGCTGCAGTATAAATTGCCTCTTCTACTCCTGTACTGTTGGGAGGTGCAACTGATAACTCAATCTCAATACCAGCTGGAGCATCAACGAATGGAGATGCTGTTCTGAAAGCAAAATTTGGTATTAATAAAGTTTCGTTCAAGTATACATCTACTGATTCAGCGGCAGCATCTGCAGAATTGTGTATTACTTGTACTCTTGCTGTTGCTAGATCAGAACTTGGTAGTGCAATCATAGCTCCACCTGAAGGTAATGCTACAAAAACACCAAAAGCTGGACCGTCTGAGTTTTGTGTTGGATCTAAAAATCCACTTGCTACTGCAACAAAAGCAGCACCATCTAATCCAAGAGTTGCTAAAGGAGCTGCATAAGCTACAACACCTGTAGAACCATCAGCTGTATTAATTTGTAAAGTGTAGTCGGCCGTAGGAAGTTCCAAATATCCTTGGAATTCAGTGTAGGCTAAATCGTCAACAATAGTTCCTGCACCAACTCCCGTCTCAACAACATCTACAGCAGGTGCATCTGTTGAACCGTGGTGTACTAATACGTCGGTATTTGCTGGATCTGAAGCAGCTTCTCTACCTAATGGATAAATTTGTAAACCAAAATCTTGTGGCGGATTGTATCCTGAACCACTTACGATTCCGTCTGCAACTACCACATACGTTTCTCCTTCTGATAGAGTAACTGGGGCAGTGTAAATAGCTTCTTCAACACCAGAACTGTTTGGTGGTGCAACTGATAATTCGATTTCTTCACCAGCAGGAGCATCTATAAATGGAGATGCAGTTCTAAATTCAAAATTTGGAATTAATAAGACGTCATTTAGATAAACGTCTACAAATTCTGCTGCAGCGTCTGCTGAATTGTGAATAACTTGTACTCTTGCTGTCTGAGCGGTAATGGTTATTGTCATAGCAAACAATAACATAGTAATAATTAACTTTTTCATAGTTTTATTTTTAATTTTTTACAAATATCTAACAAAAAAACATTTTGTTAAACAAATTTAACGTTTTGTTAAACATTTTATGTTTACAGAAAATATTACAAATAAAAAAATCAATTAATTTGCTGTTTTATAATATATTAGGCACAAAAAAAAGATGAAAAATTCATCCTTTGATAATTTGTAAGAGCTAGGTATTGTTTAAATAACGGAAAGCTTAACTTCGTTAACTGATACTAATTCTTCTAACTTAGTTTTAAAAATAATTTGGCTGTTGGTATTTACCTTTTTATAGTCATCCCAAATATTTCCTACTATAATACACTTATTCTTGGTGTGTTCTAATAGTTTCGCGACGTTTAAAATAAACTCGTCTTTTTCTTCAACGGTTTTATCGATCATAAAATAGGTAATCCAAGTAATGTTTTTTATTTGAGAATTCAAGTAAAATAAATTGTCAAATGGAATGCTTTTCCCCAAGTAAATAACTTCTTCACCTACTAATTTGAGGTAGTAATTTAAAAACAAAAGCCCTAATTCGTGAATTTCTCCATAAGGTAAAAACAGTACGTTAATTGGGTTATTTGATTTTTTATTGACTGGAATTTTGGCAATATTAAGTGCAATTTTTTGGTAGATTAAATTGGACACAAAATGTTCATGTGCAGGTTTAAGAGAATCAGTTTGCCAAAGTAAACCTAGATGAGTAAGTAATGGAATGTAGGTATTGGTAAATATCTCTCTAAAAGTTATTTTTTTACTTTGTTGTTCGTATATTTCATGAAATAAATTTTGATCAAAAGTATACATACAGATAATCAAAGAATTGATTTCGTAGGTGTTGGAAAAATCACTTAAAGCGACGGCTTTTGTTTCATCAGCTATTTGATTATCAGATAGTTTAGATATTTTTGAGATTTTGTAACCACTTTTGTAAAGAAGACTAACATTTAATATTTTTTGTAAATCTGTGATAGCATAGGTCCTAACATTTCTGTTGACGCGTGTCGGACTTAAGAGTTCATAACGCTTCTCCCAAATTCGAATGGTGTGCGCTTTTATTCCAGTCAGAATTTCTAAATCCTGAATGGTGAAAGTGTCTTTAATCTTGTTTACCAATTTGTCCATTTTATCAAACAAAAGTACTCTTTTTATTTTATAATCAAGAATTTTTTATGTAAATAATTGTAAATTAATGATTTAATAGGTTCATTTTAATTAAAAGGGTTGTAAGGTTTAGTCTTTACTATCTAAATATATATTCTGCAAACCTCATCTAAAAAAGATATCATTCTTTTTATATAAGGCACCTCCATCAAAATCAAGGCAGAAAACCTATTCACACGGTGTCTATTACTACTGACACAGGGAAAACTGCTGTGCTTACCCACTCACACACTCTATTCGAGTTTATAATGTCAAACCTTATTGGGAGCTTTAAGGTTTATTATAGAAAATATCTTGGTTTTCTAAACATCTTAAGTATTATTATGTGCCAAGTTTAAATACTTATACATATATAACGCAGATAAAATTCAATTTTGCGTTTTCAATTAAAAATTATTGAAATTTATAGAAGTATCAACTATGTATCAGTTATTTAGTTTATTATTATTAATTTGGCTCTATAACCAAGCTACAGAAAGCTATGGGGCATTCCTCTATAAATGTAAGTTTAACTTATTTGAGAGGTTTAGAAATAGCTGAACTAAAAGAGGAGGATATGCCTATGGTTTAGTTCGTTTTTTATTTAGTTCTTCAAACGCATTAAATTCTTTTTTACCAAAATACATCCCACCCACTAACGAGATTACCTCATCAGTTAAATCCTCAGCATTTTCTGAAGAAAGATTAAATGTTGTACCATCCATACTTATTAATTGATTTTCTCCTTCATTTAAATCGATTGAGGTGTAAAAATGATACCTAATAACATAATCAAGTGTTAAATCAGTATTATTATAATTCTGTTTAAACAAAGATTTATCTGAAATTGTTGTCTTTAAAACTCTATTGGGTTTTGAAAAATTATTACTAAGTCT
>Ga0257121_1000648_pt1 | contig 28927 bp, 31 predicted proteins | sample SI106_100metaG_FD_190180 | JGI IMG/M metagenome (GOLD analysis project Ga0257121, IMG submission 190180) | Marine microbial communities from Saanich Inlet, British Columbia, Canada - SI106_100 | ecosystem: Environmental > Aquatic > Marine > Inlet | place: Canada: British Columbia | collected...
TGAAACCACTAAAAAGTCAGAAAGAGATTCTATAATTGATAAAATGTTAATGGTTGCAGGGCTTAATACTATTGATACAGATGAATTAAAGTTAAAAGAGGTTTATTTATTTCAAATAATGGGAGGCTTGATCAAGCTTGATTAAAATTTTAAAAATAATTTTCTGGTGTTAGCTATATGTATGCTGTTTATTTTCTAATAAAGGGGTGTTTGCTATTGACTTTGTCAAAAAAAAAGACTATCTTCTTGATATAGGTGTAACTCCTTTTATAAGAGGTTAGATTGTCATAAGCTATTATATATCTTTCATTTATTTCATCAATAATTTTCAAAACTTTTATAGGTGTGGAGCAGATCAGGAGGAAGCCTAGAGCTTTTAACATGTATATCAGGAAAAGTTGTTAACAACAAGCTAATTAATTGATTTACAAAGCTTTAGTCCTAATAATTGCTGACTCAGTTCAATTAAGCCCATTTTTGATGATTTTCACCCATTTTTCAGATATAGGTGTTAATATCTATAAGTTTAAAAATTTGGATTGAGGGCACTGTCTTCCTAGCTTTACAGCTTCTGGTCTAATACATATAATAATTATGGGTAAGCATAAGTCAAGAACTAAGGTCACGGATGTGTTCAATATCACTTCAAAGTTGAGAGGTTGTGATGCTGTATCAATAGGTGAACATAATGCAAGGGTTGCAACTTTTACAGAAAAAAATCCTTTGTTGCTGTGGAATGCAATCCACAAAAAGAGCAGTAAAATATCTTTAGTAAGACCAGCTTATTACAATCTGAAGAGGGCTGTAAGACAAATTGCACCTGAGAAAGTAATTAAAGTAGAAAAAATACGTGAATTACATAAAGCAAAGAGAAAATTGGCTAGAGAAATAACTTATGAGATGAACAAAAAAAAGGGAAACCCTAATATTGACTTAATCAAATCAAAGAGGAAGGTATTAAGTGAATTAAAAAGAATCAACATTAAAAATTAAACTAATGAGAGGATCTTTTTATAGTTGCAGGGATATAGATTCATCACTTAAGTGTTTTCAACAATAGTAATTTCCTCATCTGTAAAATTAGCTTGTAAAGCATAGCATCTGTTTCCTTTTCTGTTGATTTGAGCTTTTATTTCAATTGTTGATTGCTTAAAATAAGATTTGAATTTTGATCAAAAATCTCCCATTCAAAAAAATTATCAGCCCAAAAGGATGGAGACCCTCTCCAAACTGCGTATTTGTTGCTTTCCTCTATAGAGCCATCACAACGAACAGTCTCTGTAGGCTTTTTTTCTGTTAAATAGTCTTTTGGATGTAAAATAGAAGTGGTAAAAGCCTGACAAAACTGAAAAGAACTTACAGATAAGACTTGTTCAATACCACTATAAGTTTTATAGCTTAAAGATCTTTCATGAAAATTTTCTAGAGATCTTTCATAAACCTCTAGGTATTTAGTTGAAGCCCTGGCTCTTAATGAGCTACTAGTGACTAATTCATCCTTAGATTGTTCAATTACAAATAAAGAAAACTCAAAAATTTTAATATCGTTAATTTCTTTCTTTTTAATTTTTATTCTTACTGTTTTATTTTGAAAATGCTTTATATCATCTTCACTGCTTGTACATCCATTTTTACGATAATTCTGAAAAAGCCATAGATTTGGGTTTTCAAAGGAAACAGAGTATTCTTGCCAAATACCATTACGGATATTTGCTTCCCATGAAGAAGATTGGGCAAAATGAAGGCCAGGAAACAAAAGTGGGGATTCTCCCATGAAAGTTTTTCCAGAAATTATTCCAGAGAAAGGATTCTTTTTATAAAAAAGTAATTTAGAGTTTTTTCCTAGTGAGTCTCCATAATTAAATAATAAAGGAAGATAGTTGTGTTTGTTTGGCCACTCAAAACTATCTGTTAAATCTGCTTTAGATATTGTCTGTTCTGATTTCTTTTCTGTCTCTTTTTTAAAATGTAAGTCTTTTTCAACTTGATAATTACAACTAATGAGAAGTGAAAATAAGAAAAGACTTTTTTCTGTAAATAGATGATTTAAAATCTTTTTTAAACTAATTCTAATTTTTTTTAATTTTTTCATTCAATAAATTGATAAGATTTTTTAAACGTTAACTCCCCTAAAAAAAGAAGATATACCTATGTTTTAGTTTCTTAGCTAATCACAAAATTAATAAACAGAACTTAGCTTACCACAGAAAGCTTCATGATTATTAATTGTGAATAAAAATGATTTTTATAAAAAAGCAGAAACAACTGTCTATTTACTGCCATTAAACTGCTATTAGGTACTTTTTTTTACTAAATTTGGGTCAATGTATAAGGCACAAAAAAAGAGGCCCACTTACTATGTAGACCTCTTTATCTTTTTGCTCCCCCTCTAGGACTCGAACCTAGGACCCTCTGATTAACAGTCAGATGCTCTAACCAGCTGAGCTAAGGAGGAGTGTTGTTAAAATGGCTGCAAAAATACCACAAAGGTTGAAATAATAAAATATATTTGCAAAAAAATAATTATGAGTGTTTTAGTGGTAGGAACAGTGGCTTTTGATGCAATAGAAACTCCATTTGGAAAGACAGACAAAATAGTTGGAGGAGCAGCAACATATATTTGTTTATCTTCATCATTTTTTTCTAAAAACCTAAACCTAGTATCTGTTGTTGGAGAGGATTTTCCTTCTGATGCAATACAAACTCTTAAAAACAAATCAGTAGATATTGATGGTTTACAAATAAAAAAAGGAGAAAAAACATTTTTTTGGTCAGGAAGGTATCATAATGATATGAACACTAGAGATACACTAGACACTCAATTAAATGTATTAGAGAATTTTGACCCAATTGTACCCAAAAAATATCAAGAATCAGAATTTTTAATGCTAGGAAACTTAATGCCAAGCGTTCAAAAAAAAGTGTTAAGCCAAATGAAGAAAAGGCCAAAACTAGTAGTCTTGGATACAATGAATTTCTGGATGGATCTTTTTATGAATGATCTAAAAGAAGCTTTAAAAGAAGTTGACGTGTTAACGATAAATGATGAAGAGGTAAGGCAGCTTTCTGGAGAATATTCATTAATAAAAGCAGCAAAAATAATTTTAGCAATGGGTCCTAAATACTTAATAATTAAAAAAGGAGAGCATGGAGCTCTTCTGTTTAACAATGAAGAAATATTTTTTGCTCCAGCCTTACCTTTGGAAGAAGTGTTTGACCCCACAGGAGCTGGAGATTCTTTTGCAGGTGGATTTATAGGGTATTTAGCAAAAACAAATGACATCTCTTTTGAAAATATGAAAAGAGCTGTTATTAATGGTTCTGCAATGGCATCTTTTTGTGTTGAAAAATTTGGGACAGAAAAATTAACAGAAATTACTCAGAAGGACCTTAATGTAAGAATAAATGAATTTGTAAAACTAGTTAAATTTGATATTTCCTTAAAATAAGGAAGAATCAGGGTTGGCTACATTATTTTCATACCAAGTATCAATATGAAGATTATTAGAATCAGCCGCCTGTACAGCTAATACATCACACCTTTCATTTTCTTTATTATTAGCATGACCTTTTACCCAAATAAAACTTACTTTTTGTTTTCTGTAAATTTTTAAGAAACGAATCCATAAGTCAGGGTTTTTCTTTTTGTTAAAATTTTTATTTTCCCAACCAAACACCCATTTTTTTTCAACTGAATCAATAACATATTTTGAATCAGAATAAATGGTTATTACTGAGTTTTTATTTTTAATGCTTTCTAAAGCAACAATAACAGCTAACAATTCCATACGATTATTGGTTGTAAGCCTAAACCCTTGCAGCAACTCTCTCCTATGTATACCACTAATCATCACAATTCCATATCCACCATTTCCAGGGTTTCCTTTTGCTGACCCGTCTGTATAAATAATAATACTCATTAATTAAATGTTTTTTTAAGATTGCCAATAAGGCATTTATTTTTATAATTTTTTAATCATTTTTTCAATAGCAATAGGAAAATAATTGTGCTCTAATTTTTGTATTTTTTGAATTAACGTTTCTACAGTTTCATTAATGGAAACGACACACTTCTTTTGTAAAATAATTTTTCCTTCATCATAGTTTTGATTCACAAAATGAATACTAATCCCACTTTCAGTTTCTTTATTTTCAATTACAGCTTTATGTATATTACTACCATACATTCCTTTTCCACCATATTTTGGCAATAAAGAAGGATGAATATTGATAATACGATTTATGTAGCTATTAACCATTATAGCGGGTAGTTTAAGCAAAAATCCAGCCAATATGATAATATCAACATCAAGGTTTTGTAGTTTTTTATGCAAATCAACAAAATTATTCAGTTCGTATTGAGTAAATATATATACTGGAATATTCAGTTTATTAGCTCTTTTGACAATAAAGGCTTCTTGCTTGTTTGTGCAAATTAAAACCACTTCAACATCAGATGAGTCAATAAAATAATTGTAGATATTTTCGGCGTTTGAACCCGAACCAGAAGCGAATATTGCGAGTTTTTTTGGCATTATTAATTTTTCATCAAAAATACTATAAACAAAGTTATGTTAAAATAGAAAATAAGAAAGGTTGCAAGTTCTTTAATTTATAGTTTTATTTGCACTTTAATAATTAAAACATTTAAATATGTCAGATGTAGCAGAAAAAGTAAAAGCAATTATTGTTGACAAATTAGGAGTTGACGAAAGTGAGGTAACTAATGAAGCTAATTTTACTAATGATTTAGGGGCTGATTCCTTAGATACAGTAGAGCTTATTATGGAATTTGAAAAAGAATTTGACATTCAAATTCCAGATGATAAAGCAGAAGCTATTGAAACAGTTAGTGATGCGATTTCATTTATTAAGGCGGCATAACCAATTAAAATGAAAAGTAGAAGAGTGGTTGTTACTGGAATAGGCGCTTTAACCCCTATTGGTAATAACTTAGAGGATTATTGGAAATCCTTGCAAAATGGGGTAAGTGGTGCTGCGCCAATTACTCATTTCAATGCTGAAAACTTTAAAACACAATTCGCTTGTGAGGTTAAAGGTTTTGATGTTACTGATTTTATTCACAGAAAAGAAGCGAGAAAAATGGATTTGTTTTGTCAATATTCCTTGATAGCCAGTGATGAAGCAATTATAGACTCTGATTTAAATTTGGATGAAATTAATCTCGATAGAGCTGGAGTTATTTGGGGGTCTGGTATTGGTGGTATGAATAGTTTTCAACAAGAAGTTGCAAATTTTGCTCAAGGAAATGGAACGCCTAGGTATAATCCATTTTTTATTCCAAAACTTATATCAGATATTCCTGCGGGCCACATATCAATAAAATATGGATTTAAAGGACCTAACTTCACTACTGTTTCTGCTTGTGCGTCATCAACAAACTCTCTTATAGATGCGGTTAATTATATCAAATGGAATAAGGCGGATATTTTTATTACTGGAGGATCTGAAGCCTGTATTTTTGAAACAGGAATAGGTGGTTTTAACGCAATGATGGCTTTATCAACCAGAAATGATGATCCAAAAACAGCTTCTCGTCCTTTTGACAAGGGTAGAGATGGTTTTGTAATGGGTGAAGGAGGAGGAGCAGTTGTAATTGAAGAATACGAACACGCTATTAAAAGAGGGGCAAAAATTTATGCAGAAATAGTAGGTGGAGGTTTAACGGCTGACGCTCATCATATAACCGCGCCACACCCTGAAGGTTTGGGTGCGCGTAATGTAATGCGGTTAGCAATTGAGGAGGCTGGAATTCCTGTAACAGATGTAGATTACATCAATGTTCACGGAACATCAACCCCGCTTGGTGATATAGCAGAAATAAAAGCAATTAAAGCTTTGTTTGGTGAACATGCTTATAACTTAAATATCAGCTCGACAAAATCAATGACAGGACACTTATTGGGTGCTGCTGGAGCTATTGAGTCAATTGCTTGTATTATGGCGGTTAAGGATGATATTATTCCCCCTACCATTAATCACTTTACTGATGACCCTAATATTGACAACAAATTGAATTTAACACTCAATAAAGCACAAAAAAGAACGGTGAACTACGCCCTAACCAATACTTTTGGTTTTGGAGGTCATAACGCCTCTGTTTTATTTAAAAAATATACATCATAACATTTTTAAAACGAATATATGAAAGATTTGTTTTTTACAATAAGAACAAATCTTCTTTGTTTAAAATATTAGGTTACAACCCAATACATAAAGAAATATACCTAAAAGCATTACAACATAAATCTTATAGTATTAATGAAAATAACGAACGTTTAGAGTTTTTAGGAGATGCTATTTTGGATTTTATTGTTGCGAAGCAGTTGTATTTAGAATACCCAAGGAGGGAAGAAGGGTTTTTATCACAACAAAGGGCAATAATAGTAGGAAGAAAACACTTGAACTTAGTTGGAAAGAAAATCTTATTAGATTCCGATATTAAAAACAGGCTTAAAGTAATTCCTAAAAGCGTTTATGGAAACACCCTTGAATCAATTATTGGAGCTATTTATATTGATAAAGGAATAAAACAAGCAGAACAATTTATTACTAAACATATCTGTAGTTCAAGGTTTATTGAGGAGCTTTCTGACATAGATTACAAGAGTAAGTTGATAAAGCTATCACAAAAATTAAAATTAAAAACAACATACAAGGTTTTAAATAGAGAGGGGCCTAGTCATAAGCAAGAATTCTTGGTTGCTGTTTATATAGAAAACATTAAAAAAGCAGAAGCAAAAGCATCATCAATTAAGGAAGCAGAACAAAAAGCTGCTAAAAAAGCATATAATAGTGTATTTTAGCAATTATGAAAACACGGTTTACATTAGGTTGTGCTGAAGAAGTTGATTTTGTTGTGTTAGCAATAAACAGCCATATAAAAGCCTACAAATTGTGTTGGAATATTAATAGCTCAATGCAATTAAAGTTTGAAAAAAAAAACGATCATAATATTAAAGAAGATTTGTGGTTTTCAAGATATACTTATATTTCAGATGACGGAATAGAGTATGATTTATTAGCTAATCGCTCGAAAAAAGGATATTTAGTTCCAAACCAAAAAAGTGTTAATTATTTTTTGGTTGTGAAGAATGATTATTGGGAGCAGGATAAGCTGCAGTTTATAAGTAAATTAAGAAATACACCAGATGTTCTGTTGGTTTTTGAGATAGATATGGTAAGTTTAAAATACATAGATAGATTTATTTTTAATGATAAGGAAAACTAAAATAATAGCGACCATAGGTCCATCAACATCATCTAAAGTGATGTTAAAAAAACTTATATTGAAAGGTGTTAATGTGTGTAGGTTAAACTTTTCTCATCTTAAACATGATGTGGCAAAAGAGATTATTACAAACATAAAAGAGATAAACCAAGAGTTAAATACGCATACGGCTATTTTAGCTGATTTGCAAGGTCCTAAAATAAGGGTTGGTGTGTTTGAGAGGCCAATCCAACTTAAAAAAGGAAAAAAAATAATCTTTAGCACAAAAAGAAAAAAAGACGCGATTCACATAAGCTATGCTAATTTTGCAAAAGATGTAAGTCCAAAAGAAAGGGTGTTGTTGGATGATGGAAAACTAAACTTGGAAGTAGTGAGTACAAATAAGAAAGATACAGTAGTTTTAGAAGTGATATTTGGAGGTTTATTGCAATCAAGAAAAGGGGTTAATTTACCAAACACAAAAATTTCTTTACCTTGTTTAACAATAAAAGACAAGGAAGATTTATCTTTTGTGCTTGCTGAAAAAATAGAATGGATTGGCTTGTCTTTTGTGCGCTCAGCTAATGATGTTAAAATCTTAAAAAAGATAATTGACAAGCAAAATCTGAATCATAAAGTAATTGCAAAAATTGAAAAACCAGAATCAATAAAAGATATTGATGCTATTATTCAAGCAACTGATGCTATTATGGTTGCTAGAGGGGATTTAGGTGTTGAAGTTCCTCCTCACAAAGTACCAGTATATCAAAAGATGATAGTTGAAAAATGTATACAACATGCTAAACCAGTTGTGATTGCTACTCAAATGCTGGAAAGCATGACTAACAATCCAACAGCAACAAGAGCGGAGGTGAATGATGTGGCAAATTCAGTAATTGATGGAGCTGATGCCATGATGTTAAGCGGAGAAACATCAATTGGAAAACACCCTTTAAAAGTAGTGGATACAATGAGAAAAATTATTCGTGATGTTGAGAAAAGTGAACATAGTATTTCAAAAAACATAGAAGATAGAGAGTTGTTGGATGATAAAAGAATACTAACAAATGCCATCTGCTCAAATGCTTGTTTTGTTGCGAAACAAACAAAAGCAAAAGCAATAATTACAGTTACTTATTCTGGATTTAATACGATAAAAATATCAAGCTATAGACCTAATGCTTTTATTTATGCTTTTACAAACAACCATACGATTTTAAACACACTAAGTTTAATTTGGGGAGTAAGAGGTTTTTATTATGATAGAGGAACAACAACCGATCAAACCATAAAAGAAACAAAAGAAATTTTAAGAGAGTTAAAATTTTTAAAAAAAGGAGATTTAGTAGTAAACTTAGCTAGCATGCCTGCTCAAGAAAAAGGCATGACAAACATGATGAAATTAAGTAAAGTAAAATAAACACCAAAAATGATAAATACAGCATTATTAGCAGAAATTTGCAAGGTTGCAGGAGCGCCAGGACACGAACAAAGAGTAAGAGAAATTGCACTAAGAGAGGTAAAGTCTTTAGTAGATGAAATAAGAATAGACAACATGGGAAATGTTGTGGCAATAAAAAAAGGAAAAGAAAGCAAACGAGTAATGATTGGCGCTCATATGGATGAGATTGGATTTATTGTTACTCATATTGATAACAAAGGGTTTGTTTATTTTCATACTTTAGGTGGTTTCGACCCAAAAACACTAACTGCACAAAGAGTAATTATACATGGTACAGAAGATATTATTGGGGTAATGGGGGGCAAACCAATTCATTTGATGAATGCTACCGACAGAGCAAAAGTCCCCACTATTAAGGATTATTTTATTGACACAGGAAGACCAAAAAAAGAATTAGATAAAATAATTTCAGTTGGTGATACTATTACAAGAAGCAGTGAATTAATTGAAATGGGAGATTGTATAAATTGTAAATCTTTGGACAATAGAGTGTCTGTATTTATCTTAATTGAGATGTTTCGTGAAATGAAAACCCCCCCCCCTTATGATGTATATGGTGTGTTTACTGTGCAAGAAGAAATTGGAATTAGAGGTGCGAATGTTTCTTCTATGGATGTAAACCCAGATTTTGGCTTTGGATTAGACACTACTATTGCTTGGGACACTCCAGGAAGCACAAAACAAGAACAAGTATCTGCTTTAGGTGATGGAGCTTGTATTAAAGTGATGGATTCCGCTACTGTTTGTGATTATAGAATGGTAAAATACATGAAGGAATTAGCAAAAAAGAAAAAATTAAAAACACAATTAGAGATATTACCCGCAGGAGGAACAGATACAGCAGGAATACAAAGAATGAACCCAGGTGGTTGTATTGCTGGGGCGGTTTCTATACCAACAAGACATATACATCAATCAATTGAAATGGTACACAAAAAGGATATAAGAGGTGCAATTGATTTGTTACGACATTCAGTAGAAAACCTACATACTTACGATTGGAGTTTTAGGTAATTCTATTTATATAATCATGTAAATAAATATTAGGCTTTAATCCTACTACTCCTTAAGATCTCCTTTTTCAGCTTTCATTTGTGGGAAAAACAATACATCTTGTATAGAATTACTATTGGTCATAATCATAGAAAGCCTATCAATACCAATACCCAAACCTGCAGTTGGTGGCATTCCGTATTCTATCGCTCTTAGGAAATCTTCATCCAATAACATTGCTTCATCATCTCCTTTTTTCCTAAGTTCCAATTGCTCTTCAAATCGTGCTCTTTGGTCAATAGGATCATTCAATTCCGAAAAGGCATTACAGATTTCTTTTCCATTACAAATCGCTTCAAACCGCTCAACCAAACCTTCATGCTCTCTGTGTTTTTTTGCCAATGGCGACATCTCAACAGGATAGTCCGTAATAAAAGTAGGTTGTATTAATTGTCCTTCACATTTTTCTCCAAAAATCTCATCAATTAATTTTCCTCTTCCCATACTTTTATCCAACTCAACCCCTAATTTTTTAGCAGTTTCAGCCATAGCAGCCTCATCCATTTTTGAGATATCAATTCCTGTAAAATGCTCAATTGCTTCATACATAGTATAACGCTTCCAAGGTCTTTGGAAATTGATTAAATTATCTCCTACCTGAACTTCTGTTTTACCATGTAAATCCATGGCAATTTTTTCAACCATTTCTTCCACCAAATCCATCATCCAAGCATAATCCTTGTAAGCAACATACAATTCCATTTGTGTAAATTCAGGATTGTGAAAACGACTCATTCCTTCATTTCTAAAGTCTTTTGAGAACTCATATACACCATCAAAACCACCTACAACCAATCTTTTTAAATACAACTCATTAGCAATCCTTAGGTACAATTCCATATCCAAAGTATTGTGATGTGTTTTGAATGGGCGAGCAGCAGCCCCACCATAAATCGGTTGTAAAATTGGTGTTTCCACCTCTAGATATTCTTTCTTATTCAAAAATTCACGCATGGAATTTGTCAGTTTAGTGCGCTTAATAAAAGCGTCCTTTACTTCAGGATTTACTACCAAATCCACATATCTCTTTCTGTATCTTTTTTCAGGATCAGTAAAGGCATCATGCACCATTCCATCAGCATCTATCTTTGGTAAAGGTAATGGGCGTAAGGATTTTGTAAGCACCTTTAACCCTTTTGCTTTTACTGATATTTCTCCAACTTTAGTAATAAAAATAGTTCCTGTAATTCCAATAATATCTCCTATATCCAAAAGTTTTTTAAAAACTGTATTATACATGGTCTTATCCTCAGTTTCACAAATCACATCTCTATTTACATAAATTTGAATTTTACCATCACAATCCTGCAACTCAGCAAAAGAGGCTTTACCCATAATTCTTCTACTCATCAATCTTCCAGCTATCACTACATTCAACCCCTCACCCTCCTTATGTTTTTCCTTAATCTGCTTTGAAGTTGTGTTTACATCAAATAGGTCAGCTGGATAAGGATCAATTCCTAAATCTCTTAATTTTTGTAAGGATTCTCTTCTCACTAATTCTTGCTCCGAAATTGTTTTTGTCATCAGTTAAATTTTTTGCAAAGATAGAAATTCTATTATCCAATTATTTCGTATTTTAGACTTCTTTTAACAAACCAATTTTAATGTTAAAATATAAAAATATTTAAAATGAAAATGAACGATTACATCAATGATTTTAGCAATCATTTAAGAGAAGCAATTGAGATTGCAAACAATACAACTTTAACCTCTTATTCTAAAGAAATCAGAAATATTTTGATTTGTGGATTGGGCGGTTCTGGAATTGGAGGAACAATTGTAAGTGATATTATTTCGTCAAATGTAAATATTCCGATTTCTGTAACAAAAGATTACAGCATTCCTAATTTTGTGAATGAACATACGCTTGTTATTGCTAATTCCTATTCAGGAAATACCGAAGAAACACTTTATGCTTTAGAAAAATGCCAAGCAAGACGTACGGAAATTGCAGTAATTACTTCTGGCGGAAAGTTAAAAACTATTGCTGAAGAAAACAAATACAACAAAATAATTATTCCTGGAGACCAACCTCCAAGAGCTATGTTTGGCTATGCATTTACTGAACTATTTTTTATGTTAAATCATTATGGGATTATTGACGATTCTTTTAAATCAGAATTTGATAAAGCAATTACTCTAATTGATACAGAAAAAGCGGATATCCAAAAACAAGCAATGGATTTAGCAAAAAAAATACACAAACAAACTCCAGTTATTTATGTAGCTAAAGGTTTTGAAGGTGTAGCTATTCGTTTCCGCCAGCAATTAAATGAAAATAGTAAAATACTTGCCTGGCATAATGTTGTTCCTGAAATGAATCATAATGAATTGTTGGGTTGGCGCACCAATGTTGATGGTTTAGCGGTTGTTTATTTCCGCAATAAATGCGATTACAATCGTAACCAAATAAGAATGGATATTAATAAAAAGGTGATTTCAAAGTTTACAAGTAATATCACTGAAATATGGAGTAAAGGACATTCTTTAATTGAAAACTCGCTTTATCATATTAGTTTGGGAGATTGGACGAGCTGGTATCTTTCGGAAATGAATAATGTTGATGCTATTGAGATAGATGTTATAGACTTTTTAAAAGGGGAGCTTGCTAAAATATAATGAACAAGAAAGTATCATTTAAGGACTTAGGACTGATTGATTACAAAAAATGTTGGGACTTTCAAGAAGAACTTTTTGCAGAAATTGTAGCTGTAAAGTCATCCAACCAAAAGGAAAACAAAACAGTCTCCACAAAAAATCATCTGATTTTTTGTGAACATCCTCATGTCTATACCTTAGGGAAAAGTGGTGATAAAAAAAACCTTTTGGTAAATGAAGATTATCTAAAAAGCAGGGGGGCAACTTTTCATAAAATTAATAGAGGTGGTGATATTACCTATCATGGTCCTGGACAAATTGTTGGTTACCCTATTTTGGATTTGGATAACTTTTTTACGGATATCCACAAATACTTACGTTTTTTGGAAGAGGCGGTAATCCTTACTTTAAAAGAGTACGGTTTGGAGTCCGAGCGATCTCCAGGAGAAACTGGAGTTTGGTTTGATGTAGGGACGCCAAAAGCTAGAAAAATATGTGCCCTTGGGGTAAAGAGCAGTAGATGGGTTACTATGCATGGTTTTGCTTTTAATATTAATTCTGATCTTTCCTATTTTGGAAATATTATTCCTTGTGGAATATTAGATAAAAAAGTTACTTCATTAGAAAAAGAATTGGGTGGAAGAATGGATTTTGAAGAAGTAAAAAACAAAGTAAAAACTCATTTAATTGAGCTTTTTAAAATGGAGATGATCTAGATGAAAAAAGCACTAAAATACCTTTTAGCAATTTTTATAATTCTTAATTTGCTTATTGTAATTAGCGGAAAATCTTGGCTCTACAAGGCGGTTTATGTTACTTATTTAAAGGGACATGCGTCTTCATATATTAATGATTATATTCATTTTCCTTCAAATACTATTAAAGATGGAAACCATCAAGAATGGTTCATTTCAAAAGATTACAATAAAGCACAATTACCTGAATTTATAAAACCCATAAATGATAAACTTGGAACAGTTGCCTATATGGTTATAAAAAAGGACAGCATTATTTTTGAAGAATATTGGAATGGTTATTCTGCAGACAGCTCTTCAAACTCCTTTTCTATGGCAAAAAGCTGGATATCTACTTTGGTTGGAATTGCCATTAAAGAAGGAGCGATTGAGAGTATTAATCAAAAGGCTTGTGATTTTCTGCCAGAATTTTATGAAGGAGATAATTCTAAAATTACAATAAAGCATTTACTCACAATGAGCTCAGGTCTTGATTGGGATGAGGATTATCACGACCCATTAGGGCAAACTGCAGAAGCCTATTTTGCGCTAAACCTTAAAGGGCAAATGATGAGGCTAAAAGCTGTTGAAACTCCAGGAGAAGTCTTTAAATATCATAGCTCATGCACACAACTATTAGCATTTATTCTGGAAAATGCTACAGGAAAAAGTGTAAATGAATATATTTCTGAAAAATTATGGAAACCAATGGGATCAAAACATCCTGCTCTTTGGAATACAGACACAAAAAGAGGTGATGAAAAGGCTTTTTGTTGCATCAATTCTAACGCTAGAGATTTTGCAAGACTTGGTAAATTATACATGAATCAAGGTAATTGGAATGGATTGCAAATTTTAGATAGTTCATATGTAATTGACGCAACATCCATTGCAGATTTGTTAGATGAAAAAGGAAATAAAAATGTAAATTATGGTTATCAATTTTGGATGACAAACTATAAAAACATGCACATTTATTATACAAGAGGTTTGTGGGGGCAATATGTTATTTGTATTCCCGATTTAGATTTGATAGTAGTTAGGTTAGGGCAGAACTATGGGAGGCATTTAGAGGATGGACATTCGGAAGATTTCTATCAATTTATTGATGCTGCTTTAGAAATGTACCCATAATGTTAAGTCAGACAAAAACACAAAATATCTTATTTTTGGACATAGAAACTGTTCCGGTAAAAGAAAATTTTGAAGATTTAGATACTGCTTTTCAAACGCTATGGGTTGAAAAAACTACTTGGCAAAGAAAAGAGGAGTTTACTCCTAGTGAATTTTATAAAATGAAAGCAGGTTTAATGGCAGAATTTGCTAAAATTATCTGCATTTCAGTCGGTTATTTATTTACTGATAAAGAAGAAAATCATTTCAGAATAAAGTCATTTTATGGTGATAATGAGAAGCAGATTATCTCAGAGTTTAATGATTTGCTAAATTCAGAATTTACCAAAAATCAACATCAGCTTTGTGCGCATAATGGCAAAGAATTTGACTTTCCTTTTATAGCAAGAAGAACACTTATAAATGGCTTGAAACTCCCAAAACTTTTAGATATAGCAGCGAAAAAACCTTGGGAAGTAAGCCATTTAGATACTATGGAGCTTTGGCGTTTTGGAGATTACAAACATTATACATCAATAAAATTATTGGCAGCACTTTTTGGGATTCCAACTCCAAAAGATGATATTGACGGAAGTCAAGTGGCAAGTGTTTATTACAAAGAAAAAGATTTGGAACGCATCAAAATATATTGCCAGAAAGATACGCTTACTGTGGCACAATTACTATTACGCTACAAAGGGGAGGAATTAATAAAAGAAGAAAACATTGAGTTTGCATAAAAATAATTATTTTTAGCAACTAAAAACAGAATAAAAGATGGGAAATACATTGTTAGAATTTAAGAATTTGGTAACAGAATTTCATACAGAAGGAACAACTGTAAAGGCTGTAAATGGCGTGAGTTTCACTTTAAACAAAAGGGAAACGATTGGTATTGTTGGGGAATCTGGTTCAGGGAAGTCGGTTACTTCACTTTCAGCAATGCGTTTAATCCCTTCTCCTCCTGGAATTATTAGTGGGGGAGAAATTATTTTTCATCAAAATAATGGAACAGCTACTGACTTATTAAAGGTTTCAGAAGAAGAAATGCGTAACTTTAGAGGGAATGATATTGCAATGATTTTCCAAGAACCTATGACATCATTAAACCCTGTATTTACCTGTGGTAACCAGGTGGTTGAGGCGATTATGCTCCACCAAAAACTAGATAAAAAAGCTGCAAAAGAATTAACAATAAAACTTTTTGAAGAGGTACAATTACCTACTCCAGAAAGAATTTTTAGTACTTATCCTCATCAGATTTCTGGAGGGCAGAAACAAAGAGTAATGATTGCTATGGCAATGAGTTGCCAGCCTTCTGTTTTAATTGCTGATGAACCAACAACCGCCCTTGATGTAACAGTACAAAAAACTATATTACAGCTGATGCAAAACTTGCAAAAAGAGCATGATATGGGAATCATGTTCATCACCCATGACCTTGGTGTAATTGCTGAATTAGCCGATAAAGTAGTGGTGATGTACAAAGGAAATATTGTAGAGCAAGGAAGTGTTTGGGACATCTTCACCAACCCAAAACACCCTTACACAAAAGGACTTTTAGCTTGTCGGCCACCATTGGATAAACGCTATACTTTCTTACCAACCGTTTCTGATTTTATGAAAATTGATGAAAGCGGAGAGATAATTGATAATGGAATTTCGGTAGCAGAATTTACCAAAGATTTAGCAATTCCTGAAAGTGAAAGAACAGCACGAAAAAAAGAACTTTTTGCTAAAGAACCCATTTTACAAATAAAGAATCTGAAAACTTATTTCCCAATTAAAAACGGATTTTTTGGAGGAATAAGCGATCATGTAAAAGCAGTTGACAATATAACTTTTGATGTTTACCCTGGAGAAACTTTAGGGCTTGTTGGGGAAAGTGGATGTGGAAAAACAACTTGTGGAAGAACAATTATTCGCCTTGAAGAACCAAATGAAGGGGAAATGATTTACAAAGGAAAAGACATTGCAAAAATGAATGCAGATGAATTGAGAATTTTCCGAAAAGATGTTCAAATTATTTTCCAAGATCCTTACTCATCACTTAACCCAAGAATAACCATTGGAAACGCTATAATGGAGCCAATGCAAGTGCATGGGATTCTTCAAAATGATGAGCAAAGAAAGAAAAGAGTAGAGGAACTCTTGACAAGAGTAAGTTTAGATCCTACTCATTTTTACAGATACCCACATGAATTTTCTGGAGGACAAAGGCAAAGAATTGGAATTGCAAGAGCATTGGCGGTAAACCCTAAATTTATTATTTGTGATGAATCAGTTTCTGCATTAGATGTTTCTGTACAAGCACAAGTATTAAACTTATTGAATGAATTAAAAGACGAATTTGGATTGACTTATATCTTTATTTCACATGATTTATCTGTTGTAAAATACATGAGTGATAGAATGGTGGTAATGCAAGAGGGGAAAATTGAAGAAATGGGAGATGCTGACCAAATTTACAAGAAACCAGAGACACCTTACACTCAAAAATTAATTGATGCTATTCCTGAAGGAAAACTAGAAGATATTAAAAGGCACTTGGAAGGTAAAGGAGTAACTATAAAATAAATAATTATGAAAAATGAAGGTAAAACAAATGTAAAACGGTATGGATATACTGATAATTTAGGGAAGCTGCAGAAGAAAGCTTATTAGTTAAGATTTTAATAGTCTTTTTAGGAGTAATATCAGCTATAATAATGTTTTCAGACTCTAGCTCATCCAATACTGCAGATGCTTGTAAATGTGAAAGAGTGTTTAATGGACAAAGATTTAAAGAATCAATGGGGTGTGTGGCTGGTGGAGATGACTATAATAAATGCATAAAAAAACACAAAAACTGATCTGGAGCACGTAAAGCATGTCTTAAGAATTAGCAAAACTAGATTTAAAACTCATACATAAAACCAGAGTCATATAACTACCAAAGATGAGTTTTTCACATGAAATACCTATTATTTAGTAAAGCGCATTTCAGGAATATTTCTTTTAATAATTAAATCTGCTTCAGTTGCATTTTTAATTTCTTCTACACTTACACCAGGAGCTCTTTCTAAAAGTTGAAATCCATTTTTAGTAACTTCTAAAACTGCCAAGTTAGTCACTATTTTTTTTACGCAATTTACACCCGTAATAGGTAGGGTACATTGTTTCAAAATTTTACTTTCTCCCGCGCGATTAGTATGCATCATTGCAACAATAATATTATCAGCAGAAGCTACTAAATCCATAGCACCACCCATACCTTTTACCATTTTACCAGGTATCTTCCAGTTGGCGATATCTCCATTTTCAGACACCTCCATAGCACCTAAAACAGTTAATTGAACATGTTGCCCTCTAATCATAGCAAAGGAAGTGGCAGAATCAAAAAGTACTGCACCATCCAAAGTAGTAATGGTTTGTTTTCCTGCATTTATCAAATCCGGATCTTCCTCTCCTTCAAAAGGAAATGGCCCCATTCCTAACACTCCATTTTCTGATTGAAATTCAACCTCAATTCCTTTAGGAATATAGTTAGCAACTAAAGTTGGAATACCAATTCCTAAATTTACATAAGTATTATGTTTTAGCTCTTGCGCTATTCTTTGTGCTATTTGGATTTTATCTAAAGCCATTAGTCTTTTTTTCTAGTTGTTTTTTGCTCAATGCGTTTTTCATATTTTTCACCTTGAAAAATTCTCTGAACAAAAATTCCTGGTGTATGAATTTGATTTGGATCAAGTTCTCCTGCTGGCACTAATTCCTCTACCTCAGCAACCGTAATTCCCCCAGCCATTGCCATAAGCGGATTAAAGTTCCTGGCAGTACCTTTAAAAATTAGATTCCCTGCTGTATCGCCTTTCCAAGCTTTTACAAACGCAAAATCTGCCGTAAGTGCAGTTTCCAAAATATGAGGTTTACCATTATATTCTCTCACCTCCTTTCCTTTAGCTACTTCAGTTCCGTATCCTGCAGGAGTAAAAAATGCAGGGATTCCAGCTCCTGCGGCTCTGCATCTTTCAGCCAAAGAACCTTGAGGGATTAAATCTACTTCCAATTCACCACTTAACATTTGTCGTTCAAACTCAGCATTCTCACCTACATAAGAGGAAATCATTTTTTTAATTTGCTTTCTCTGTAGCAAAAGTCCTAATCCAAAATCATCCACTCCAGCATTATTAGAAATACAGGTCAGTCCAAAAATTTCTTTCTTGGAAAGAGATGCAATTGCATTTTCAGGAATTCCTGAAAGTCCAAAACCACCAAACATAAAAGTCATATTGCTTTCCACTCCTTCAAGTGCTTGTTCAATATTATCAACTATCTTATTTATCATAATTTAAAATTCTTCATCAAATTCATCATTTCCAATACTATTAGTTGCCTCCCCACAATCAAATTTTAGATCCGCTGACTTTGGTATATCAAAGTCAATGGGGTAAATTCCTGACTCTAAAGTATCGGCATACACCCTCTGCATATATTCTGCAAAAACCGGTAACGCCATATTAGCTCCTTGTCCATAATGTATAGTTCGAAAGTGAGCAGCTCTATCCTCACAACCACTCCAAACCCCCGTAACTAAATTAGGTGTTATACCCATAAAATAACCATCTGACTGGTTTTGAGTCGTTCCTGTCTTACCTCCCATTTCATTTTTAAAACCATATTTAATCCGTAATCTTACCCCTGTTCCTCTAGTTACCCCTGCGGCAGGGCTATACACTCCATCTACCACTCCTTGCAACATTCTCACCATCAAGTCAGCCGTTTCTTTACTCATGGCCTCCTGTGTTTTTGGCTCAAAATCTTCCAATACTACTCCGTTTTTATCTTCAATTCTAGTAACAAAAATGGGTTCAGTCCACACTCCCTTATTTACAAAAGTAGAATATGCACCAACCATTTCATAAACTGATAAATCAAAAGTCCCTAAACATAAAGAAGGTACTGCCAAAATCTTAGAATGGATTCCAATCTTTTTTGCCAAATCAACCACGGCATGAGGGCCAAATTGCTTCATGATATAGGCTGTCACTGTATTGATAGAATTTGCCAAGCCAAATTTTAAGGTTAGTGACATTTCATCAAATTCATCTCCTGAATTCTTTGGTACCCAATCTTTTTCCAATCCCCATCTTGTTTTGTCAAAAACAACAGGAACATTAGACACCTCATAACATGGAGAGTAACCTTCCTGCATAGCTAAGGAATATAAGAAAGGTTTAAATGTAGATCCTACCTGTCGTTTTCCTGTCTTAACATGATCATACTTAAAATGCTTATAGTTTATTCCCCCAACATAAGCTTTAACATATCCAGTTTTTGGGTCCATACTCATCATACCACTATGAATAAAAAACTTGTTATATTTTATAGAATCTCTAGGTGAAAGCAAAGTGTCAATTTCACCATCCCAAGAAAATAAAGTCATTTGTACTTTCTTTTTAAAAATACTTTTTATCTCTTTTATCGACTTTCCGGCCTTTTTTAATTTCCTATATCTTTCAGAACGCATCATTCCTTGGTCGATAATTTCATCTATTTGCTCCCATTCAAAATCATCAGGATAAGGCGCTTTTGTATAGCCATTCCAATGGCTATTAAAATCTTTTTGTAAAGAGGAAATGTGTGTACGCATACCTTCTTCTGCGAACTGTTGCAAACGAGAATTAATAGTAGTATATACTTTTAATCCGTCAGTATAAGCATTGTAATTTGTACCATCAGGCTTAGTATGTGTTGAGCACCATTTCTTTAACTCACCTCTAAAATATTCTCTAAAATAAGGGGCCAAACCTTCATTATGACTTGCTTTTTTAAAATTCAAAATAATTGGCTGTTGTACTAATGTGTCATATAAAGAATCAGAAATAACCTGATATTTTCTCATTTGAGAAAGGACAATATTTCTTCTTCCCTCCGTTAATTCCATTCTTCTATTTGGATTGTAGTAAGATGGGTTTTTCAACATTCCTACTAGCATTGCTGACTCTAAAACATTCAAATCAATTGGTGCTTTGTTGAAATAGACTTTTGATGCCGACTTAATTCCTACTGCATTATTCACCCAGTCAAAACGATTTAGATACATAGTCAATATCTCATCCTTTGTATATCGTTTTTCAAGTTGTCCTGAAATTATCCATTCCTTTAATTTTTGCATTACCCTATCGATACCTGAACTAGGCTTTTCGGTAAACAACATTTTGGATAATTGTTGCGTAATCGTACTTGCTCCTCCTGAACTGCTTTTTCCAGTTAAAGCTCCATAAATTGCCCTTAATAATGCTCTTCCGTCAATTCCTGAATGATTTCTAAAACGCACATCTTCTGTTGAAATGAATGCATTAATTAAATTTTCTGGAATCTCATTGTAATTTGCTCTACTCCTGTTTTCAAAGAAATACTTTCCTAAAACTATTCCGTCTTCTGAAATAATCTCAGTTGCTAAATTATTCTTTGGATTCTCTAGTTGCTCAAATGTAGGTAAATCACCAAAAAAACCAATAGCCGTTAGATTAACGAGTAGAAACAAGCCAAAAAATGGACTTGTAATAATCAACCACAACAGTATCTTTCTATATCTACTCATTTTGTTTTTCTATACTCAACCCTACGGAGATAACATTATTTAGTACTTGGATTTTTTCAGCCATTCCATAGCGCATTGCTTGTTCAATTTTAAAATAATAGTTTCCTTTTTTACCAAATAACTTTGCATTCTGATATTCAAATTCAAATTCTCTTACATCGCCAATTCCACTGCCCAACCACATTCCTTCCTTGTTTGCTAACATCAATTCAACTGTGTCCACCACATCTGCTTCAATAAATAAAAACAAATTCTGAAACTCATAATCAATCGTATGCCTTAGCTTAATTTTAACGGTGTTTATACTAGTTGTATCCATTATGGAATAGTTGAAAAATGCTGCACTATCAGTATTCCACTTCTGATTTTCAAAGCTTTTATATTCTTCAAAAACAATAGAACTATCACATGAGATAAACATAACTATTGTGCCAATTAAAGCTAAAGTCCGCATCATATAATTACTCTTTAATTACGGTGAGATCCATCACAATTTCCATTTGGATTTTTAGTTTTCCCACAATGACAATTTCCTTTCTTTTTAAATTTTGGTTTCTTTTTTTTGTCAAAACGACCAATATTGTCTTGACCCATAGCGTCTTCAAAAGAAATTTCTTTTTGCTCAACTTTAATTAGAAAACGTTCAAAGCTTGCAGGTATTTCACCTTTCTTATTTAATGCAATAATTTTATTTACATTCTCAATTGATAACTCAAGCAAATCACCTGGATTATCCATATTAAAATAAAATAAGACCCCTTTAAATACATCTAATTTTACAAATTTTGCATTTCCTTTTTTTGATTTTAACTGCACTTTTGTGCTTGGAAAATCTTTTAAAGCCTCAGTATAACCATCTAATTCAAAATTCAAACAACACTTCAATCTTCCGCATTGGCCTGAAATTTTTTGAGGATTAATTGACAGCTGTTGATAACGAGCAGCATTAGTTGATACTGACGGAAAATCAATCATCCAAGTAGAACAACAAAGCTCTCTACCACACGAACCCATTCCTCCAATTTTGGCAGCTTCTTGCCTAACTCCAATCTGACGCATTTCTACCCTTACTCCAAAATTTCTTGAATACTCTTTTATTAATTCACGAAAGTCTACTCTTTTTTCAGCCGTATAATAAAATATTGCTTTCGAATTATCTCCTTGAAACTCAACATCAGTAAGCTTCATTTCTAGTTTGTAATCTTCAATAATTCGTTTTGCTTTTACTAAAATTTCGTCCTCATTAGCTACCACATCCTTCCATTTCTGCATGTCATTTTCTGACGCTATTCGAAATAGTTTTCTGATAGGTTTCTTTTCAACATCTCTACTTTTACGTTTTATCTGCAAAGCAACTAGCTCGCCTTTCATTGTTACTTTACCAATGTCATGTCCTGACTTCTCTCCCTGAACAGCTACCCAGTCTCCACTACGAATATCTATACCTTCTGAATTAACATAGAAGTCTTTCCTATCTCCCTTAAACTGTACTTCAACCAAATTACTATTTTCGCTTTTTGGTGCATCAATTTGATACAACCAGTCAAAAACAGTACTGTTAGCAGAACCTCTATTCTCGGAAACCTCGCAAGTATTACAGTTATTACAACCCATTTTATTTTAGGACAAATTTACGCTTAAGTCTTAAGAATTTCACCATTTGAAGTGAAAGCTCAAAAAATAAGATTTTTGCATTCGCATTTCGGTTAATTGCCTTAATTGATTCTTCTAATTTTTCAGTTATCATTACACTGTTCTCTTCATGTATGAATGGTGAAAATTTAGTTAAAAAAGCAAATTCATTTTCGTTTGTTTTTAGCAAGGCATTACTTGCAAAGTTATAAATTAAGCATTCTCTAATCATTTTTATAGTATAGGATAAGAATAGATTTTGTTGTTTTTTCCCTTTTAGAGAACGATTATCTACCCACTTTGAAATTCCCTGAATATCCATTTTGTAAGTAAGTCGCATCCAAACTGAAAAGTCAGTAAATAAATCTAATTCCTCTTCTTTATCCTCCAAAATTTGAGTAATTTTTCCAAAATCAGCATTCGTTAAATTCTTAAGCTGTTTTGCTTTTTCCAATGACACAACTTGCTGCCCAAAATGATTGACAATATCTTCAGCTGTAAAATCAGCAATTTTAATCGTCTGTAATCTTGAAATTATAGTCGGCAAAAGTTGGTTGGCATTTTCTGTTACCAATAAAAAAATAGTCCCTCTTGGTGGTTCTTCAAATAACTTCAGCAGCTTATTGGACGCTTCTAAATTCATTCTTTCTGGAATCCAAATCAATACTACTCTGTATTCAGCTTCATAATTTTTAAAGCTTAACTTTTTATGGATATTATTTGCTTCAGCTTTATAAATTGCACCCTGTTGACCTGTTTTGTTTTCAGTTCCAAATGAATCAATCCATCCATTTAAAGACCCATAATAATTGTTAGTTATAAAATCGCGCCACTGACCAATAAAATGGTCGCTTACAGGCCTCTGTACTTTTTTAGTCTTTAAAACTGGGATAACTAAATGTAGGTCGGGATGTGATAGGGTATTAAATTTTAAACAGGAAGAACAGATTCCACAAGAATCAACTGCAGTTTTGTTTTCGCAATTTAAAAATTGAGCATAAGCAAGAGCTAAAGCCAGTTTGGCACTACCACTTTTCCCAAAAAAAAGCTGAGCATGACTAATTCGATTATTTCTAACCGCCTCAATCAGTTGCTTTTTCACTGAATTATTACCTGGAATCTCTTTAAATAACATTCAAATTTTATTTCTGTCAAATATAAATAATTTGAGCTTATTTTTAGCATTTATTTTACTTTTGCAAAATGAAAAACATAAGCAACATATCTCTAACAGGGAAAAAGGTTTTAATACGAGTTGATTTTAATGTTCCTTTAGACAAACATTTTAATATTACTGATGATAGTAGAATTAAAGCAGCCCTACCTACAATTAAAAAAGTGATTACAGATGGAGGGAAAGCAATTATCATGTCTCACCTTGGAAGACCAAAAAATGGTTTTGAAAAAAAGTTTTCATTAAAACATGTCATTAAACACTTATCTAACTTACTTGAAACTGAAGTTGATTTTAATGTCGACTGTATTGGTAAAGACACTTTAACGGAGATATCTAAAATGGAAAATGGAGATATATTGGTATTAGAAAACTTGCGTTTTTACTCACAAGAAAAAGCAGGAGATAATGACTTTGCAAAACAATTGGCTAAGCTTGGTGATGTGTATGTAAATGATGCTTTTGGAACCGCTCACAGGGCACACGCTTCTACTTCCATTATTGCTAATTATTTTCCAAATAATAAATATTTTGGACTATTACTTAACAATGAAATAAATAGCTTAGAAACTGCACTTAAAAACCCAAAAAGACCTTTTACCGCAATTATAGGTGGCGCAAAAATAACAGGTAAAATTGATGTTATTACTTCACTTTTTGACAAAGTTGACAACCTAATTATTGGTGGCGGAATGGCTTATACTTTTGCTAAAGCAATGGAGGGAAATATTGGTAATTCATTAGTGGAGGATGACAAAATAATATTAGCAAAAAACTTAATTACAGATGCTAGAACAAAGGGAGTTCAATTATTATTACCTTCTGATTCAGTAAATGCAAATGAGTTTAACAATAATGCAATCATTCAACATTCTGAAATTACAAATATTCCTGATGGATTTATGGGGCTAGATATTGGAAGCGATAGCATCACTCGCTTTTCTAAGGTAATATTGAATTCAAAAACAATAATTTGGAACGGACCAATGGGTGTTTTTGAAATGGATAATTTTTCAAATGGCACTAAACAAATTGGAGAGGCAATATGTAAGGCAACTCAAAATGGAGCATTTTCATTGGTGGGAGGCGGTGATTCTGTTGCTGCTGTAAAGCAGTTTGGTTTTGCTGAAAAAGTATCGTATATTTCAACAGGTGGTGGTGCTATGTTAGAGTATCTTGAAGGCAAGCAACTTCCTGGAGTAACTGCTATTCAGGATTAATTTTCTGATTTATTTTTTCTTTTGCTTTTTCAGTTCCCTTATCAATTTTATCTAAAATAGATTGATGTTTTTTAAGTTGTGGGGTTATCATCTTGGCAAGATCTGTTAGCGGATCAAACAAAACTGAATCTTCTTTAGTTTGTTTGTTTATCACGTTATAATCGGTAACAACAAAGAGTAAAAAACTAAAAATAACGATTACTTTTAAAAACCCAAAAACCCCTCCAAACACCTTGCTAAAAACACCTAATGCTAGCGCTTTTGTTAGTTTATCAACAAAAAAACCTAGCGTTTTTACACACAAGACACTTACTAAAAACAAGATGCCAAAAGATAAAACAGGAATAAATTCCTTATAACCATCAAATATATCAATAAATTTTGGATCCAAATATGATGAAAAATTAATAGCAACATAGACTCCTATAAACAAAGCTAATAATGAAGTTATCTCTTTAATAAGTCCATTAGAGAAGCCTTTTATCAGGCCATATAATAAAGGAACTGCTATTAAAGTATCTAAATAATTCATACCGTAAAGATATTAAAATTTTAACTTTGCATTATGGATGATTTGAATAAAAAATGGGATGCTTTAGTTTTAAAAATAGAGAGACAATTTGATGATGAGATAAACTTAAAAGCGATACTTTATTTAATTGGAGTGCAAGAATTAAATATGGGTATTAAGCGATTTGGTCGGGAAGAAAAAGTAGATATTCTACATGTTGCAGTATGCAAGATACTAACTCCTTTTGGATTTTATAAGTTTGATAGAGTAGATGAAGATGGATGGCCACATTGGACCGAATTAAAAGCTCTTAAAAATCTTGATGACGCAAAGCAAGGGCTACTAATGAAGGAAGCTATTTTAAAATACCTAGATTAAATTTATATTGCTGAAATTTCAACTACTTTTGTAGTTGTTTTTCCTCTGAGTAAACGAATTATATTTACTCCTTCATAATTATCATTACCAATTGTTATGGTGGCTTTAATATTTAATATTGATTCTAAATCGTAATTAAACTGAGTTCTACCATTAGCGTCTGTGGTATTAATTTTGTTTAAATCAGAATTTGGGAGCTCACCAGAAACAGGATTTATATTCTGATTTGGATACAACTCAACTTGAGTCCCAGAAACAAGGTTTCCGTTTGTGTCTTTCACTATAATTACAGCTATTGTTGCATTTTCTTTTTTACAAGAAATAAATGAAGTTGTTATCGCTAGAGCAAAAACTCCTAATAATATAGTTTTAAAAATCCTATTTAGCATAATTATTGTTTCTTTGTAATTGAATTAGCAAATATATATAAATTATTGCAATGTTAGAAAAGGTAAGGGGACTACTAAAAGAGATTGAAAAATTTGTTCCAAAATCAGAAAAAGAAACAGAGGAATTTCGCCTCAAGTTTTTAGGTAAAAAAGGGGAAATGAATACTTTATTTGCTGCATTTAAAAGGGTTCCTCACGAAAACAAAAAAGAATTTGGACAAGCAATAAATACCTTAAAGCAAAATGCTCAAGCTAAAGTTGACTCATTTAAAGGAAGTTTCAACACTGAAAAGAAGGATGAAGAAATTGATTTAAGCCGACCTGTATTTTTAGATAATTTAGGAAGTAGGCATCCTATTTCTTTAGTAAAGAATCAGATTGTAGATGTTTTTAATCGCATTGGCTTTACTGTTTCAGAGGGGCCAGAAATTGAAGATGATTGGCATAATTTTTCTGCTTTAAATTTACCAGAAGAACACCCTGCTAGAGATATGCAAGACACCTTTTTTATCCAAACTAATCCTGATGTTTTATTAAGAACACACACCTCATCCGTACAGGTAAGGCACATGAAAAACAACAAACCTCCAATCAGAACTTTATCTCCAGGTAGGGTTTATAGAAATGAAGAAATTTCAGCAAGAGCGCATTGTATTTTTCATCAAGTGGAGGGTATATATATTGATGAAAATGTAAGTTTCGCAGATTTAAAGCAAGCTCTTCTTTATTTTGCAAAAGAAATGTTTGGAGAAAAAACAAAAATAAGGTTAAGACCTTCTTATTTCCCATTTACAGAGCCATCTGCTGAGGTTGATGTTAGTTGTAATATTTGTAGTGGAAAAGGGTGTAATATATGTAAACACACTGGTTATTTGGAAATTTTAGGCTGTGGTATGGTGGATCCGAATGTTTTGGAAAACTGTAGAATTGACTCCAAAAAATACAGTGGTTATGCTTTTGGTATGGGAATAGAGAGAATTGCAATGCTCAAGTATGGTGTAAAAGATTTACGCTTGTTTTTTGAAAATGATGTTAGATTTCTAAAACAGTTTGATAAAAGTATGTCATGAGAGTTTGTAAGCAATAAACTTTGGTAGTAAATTTTTTTAAAAAAAATATCGGGGTAGCAGGATTAAATCCTACTAGATATGACAGTTCAAAAGGTACCCGAATAGGTCCCTCGCTATTTTATACATCAAAACTATATAGCAAATATATCAAATAATTATTTAATAAATTTAAGTTCGAGTCCCTCATTGCCCACCAAAAAGAAACCCACTCAATTGAGTGGGTTTTTATATATTAGAACTATTACTTTTGCAGTATTATGATAGAAGTATTTAAAAAAGAGGATCAAGCATATGGACAATTTAATAATGGTGAAATTATTGAAAATAAACCAATTGGCTTCCCAACTGATGGAGGACCCATTAGTTCATATTCAAATTTATTTTACTGGGCTCATGCTATAGCAAAATCTGATAGTACCATAGGACTTCATCCTCATAAAGGCTTTGAAATTATAACTTTTGTAATAAGTGGTAGCATCAAACATTATGATACTTTAATCGATAAATGGATAAAATTAGATAAAGGAGATGTACAAGTCATACAATCAGGATCAGGAATATCTCATTCAGAATTTATACAAAAGAATAGTTCAATTTTTCAAATTTGGTTTGATCCTAATATTCATAAAACTTTATACGATAAACCTAAATACAAAGATTACAAATCCAACTTTTTTAAAATAAAAAACAATAAAAAAACAATCATTGGTAAAGACTCTTCATTAAAGATTAAATCAGAAGATATAGAGATATTTGAATTAAAACTAACAGAGGATATTATCTTAAATTTGAATAGTAAAAAATATTATTCCATTTACTTATTGTCTGGCAAAATAGCATTAAAAGAAAAAGAAATAAATAATCATGACTTTATAAAAATTTCTAATGAGAATAACATCTCTTTACAAATTATTAATGAAAGTAATTTGTTTGTTATTGCTTCTCCTATTAATGTCTCCTATGAGACCTATTAGTAAAAAAGTTCGAAATAAAAAAGGATGGAATAGAATTTGGGGAATTGATTATATAATTCTACTATCAGCAATATCCAATCATGCAACCAAGTCCTCTCCACATCCAAATCATCATTAAATATCCAGAAACTACCATAAGACCAAGAGCCAAAAGGTAGAGTGGCCACAGCCACGGCCCTCTCCTCCACCCAGAAAGCTGAAAGAGTTTAAAAGGATTTGTTTCTTTGTTTGTTCGCAAATATGCAAACAAAAATCCATAAAGAGTAAACACAACAATGGTCCAAATAATCAGGGTAGGATATCCCATCAAATAAAGAGGTACATTTGATCCTGTAGTCTGATTACTAACTTTTTCAACAACTGGAAAGGAAGCATAACTCACATTTGTAAATGTTGTGGTTGTAATTAAAAACAAGATTATTTTTTTCATAAAGCAAATAAAAGCAAATAAAAAAGAGGAAGTATGCTAAGCATAATAAAAAATACAAAAAATCGGGGTAGCAGTACTAGATCCTACTAGATATGACAACTCAAAAGGTCCCCGAATAGGTCCCTCGCTATTTTATACATCAAAACTATATAGCAAATATATCAAATAATTATTTAATAAATTTAAGTTCGAGAACCGTAAAGCCCACCAAAAACAAACCCGCTCAAATGAGTGGGTTTTTATTTATTCAAGAATTATTCTCTTCTCCTATTACTTAAGAATCAAATTATCAATTCTCTCTAAAGGCCCTGGGCACATACTAATATGGCAATTAATGCAAGTGTTTACAATAGATTTATAGTTCTCTTT
>Ga0257121_1000651_pt1 | contig 28874 bp, 25 predicted proteins | sample SI106_100metaG_FD_190180 | JGI IMG/M metagenome (GOLD analysis project Ga0257121, IMG submission 190180) | Marine microbial communities from Saanich Inlet, British Columbia, Canada - SI106_100 | ecosystem: Environmental > Aquatic > Marine > Inlet | place: Canada: British Columbia | collected...
CAGTCTCGAAACATGATTTTCAACATTAATGGGTTGACCATTCATCACTCTTATGGATTCAAAAACCCCATCACCATACAGATAAGCCCTGTTCTTGGGCATAATCGTTGGAGACGAATCCGGTAAAATAACACCATTATTATTAATGTAACATACTCCCATAATCATTCAAAAATACTTAGAAACTCTGCTCCTTTATTCGGGTCTATCAATAATACAAATAAAATTCCAAATAATGCACCCCCTATATGAGCATCATGAGCTATACCAGAACCTCCTCTGCGCATAGAATAATACTCTACGGCAAGATAAATAGGCCCGAGAATATATGCTTTAATTGGAATAGGAATGAATAGTAACATCAATTCAAGCTGAGGATTCCACATTATTGTGGCAAAAACAACAGCTGACACAGCTCCAGACGCACCCAAAGAACGATACATACTATTATCAGAATTGCGATAATACGGGAAAATTGTCGCCGCTAAACCTCCTAATAAATAGAGGATAATAAAATAATACGGTCCAATATTCCCGTATTCATACACCAATTCCGTTTCGAGATAATTCCCCAAATAGAACATTGAAATCATATTAAAAGCCAAATGAGCAAAATCAGCATGAACAAGCACATGAGACAAAAGTCGATAGTACTCATTAGAATGCTTCACGTTGTAAGGAATAAACATGCATTGATTTTGAAAATTCACATTATTTAAAGCCTGCCAAGATATTAGGCACGTAAGAGCTACGATAATTTCGGTAATACCTATTCCCATATGAAAAACAAAAATAGATTAATATTGACTGCAAAATAAATCTTCTCAAGCATTTATAGCTTAAAAATCTTAATTTTGATAAAAAAAAATCAATGATTGTATCCCCATCTGTTCTTTCGTGTGACTTTGGAAATATTGAAAAAGAAACAAAAATGTTAGATGACTCCAAAGCTGATTGGCTTCACATTGACGTCATGGATGGAAACTTTGTTCCAAACATTTCTTTTGGATTCCCGGTACTGAAGGCCATTTCGAAACATACAGATAAGATCTTGGATGTGCATCTCATGATCTCAAATCCCGGAAATTATATTGACGAATTCGCAAATTGCGGAGCCGATATACTCACCGTTCACTACGAGGCCTGCACTCATTTACACAGAACTGTTCAACACATTAAAAGTAAAGGAATGAAAGCGGGCGTTGCTTTAAATCCACACACACCCGTATCAGTCTTGGAGGAGATTATTGGTGATTTAGACCTGGTTTTAATCATGTCTGTAAATCCAGGGTTCGGAGGGCAAAAATTTATCGATTCAAGTTTAAATAAAGTCGCTAGCCTGAAGAAACTCATCGAATCAAAAAAGGCAAATGTAATCATTGAAATAGATGGGGGTGTAAACCTTGAAACCGGTAAAAAGTTATCTGATGCGGGAGCAAATGCTCTCGTTGCTGGAAGCTTTGTTTTTAATTCCGACTCCCCAACAAATACCATAGAAAAACTAAAACAGTTGTAAACGCGTAACTCTTTGCACCAAAACACGTTAAAATTATTAATGCTCAATAAATTCAATATTCTTACACTTTTCGCTTTCCTGTCAATATTTGCAACAGGACAAAATGAGTTGGAAAAAGAAGAGCTAAAATTGAATGAAGAATTGCTTGATTTTCGAACTGAGTTCACTGCAGCTGGCATGGACAAAGCGAACATTTCCTTCGCTTCCAAAATGAAAGATTTTCTATCATTAGATGGTGCGTTTAACTACAAATTCAAGCATCTCGAAACGGTCGCCATCCTGGATAGTCCAGATGGGAAAATACGCATTGTAAATTGGAATATTGAATACCCAGACTTTTCTTATTCTTTTGGAGGATTTGTACTGCATAAAAACAATAAAAAAGTATCAGTCTTTGAGCTCAAGGATGCATTTGACCCGTATCAATCAAAACCGAATGGTATCGTGAATGAGAATAATTGGTATGGAGCTCTTTATTACAAAATCATTCCATTTCTAAACGGAAGAGATACTGAATACCTACTTCTGGGTTGGGACGGCGGAACAACGGGAAGTAATTATAAGGTACTAGATATTCTATCCGTATCAAAAAAGCATATATACTTCGGAAGCCCTGTCTTCAATACCAACGGAGAGATTTCAAAGCGGATTATTTTTGAATATTCTGATCGGGCGAACATGACAATGCGTTATGAAGAAAATTATGGAAGAATTGTGATGGACCACCTATCCCCTGAAGCTCCCTCGATGGAGGGTGTTTACTCTTATTATGTTCCGGATTTCTCTTACGATGCATATGTCTTTAATGGCGAGCATTGGATTCTAAAAGAGGATATTATTGCGGTTAACAATCCACAAGAATCAAATAATGAGTTTATTCAACTCAATCCTCGCACAGGGCGATTAGAGAAGAAAAAAATTAAAAAAGATTGGATCAACCCAACAAACAGCGGTGTTAAAGGAGAAATTGAGCATGTTGCAAGGATTCCTGAAACCCCTGTAACAAATCCTCCTGTAGAGAAGAAAGAAAAAAGAAAGAAGAGACGCAAAAAAAAATATGATCCATCCGGACTATCAGTGACAACAGGTAAATATAAAAATAAGCGAAAGAGAAATCACTAATGAAGCTAGGACAAATAAATACACTCGTTATCGATCGTTTCACCCCGCCGGGTGCATTTTTAAAAGATTCACTTGGAAATGAGGTTTTATTACCTAGAAAATACCTTCTAGATGAGTATCAATTAGAGCAGGAAATTGATGTTTTTGTATTTAAAGATAGTGAGCAAAGAATTGTTTCCACTACGGAGACCCCCCACCTCCTACTCGACGAGTTTAAATATCTAAAAGTTACACAAATACAGCCCATTGGTGCATTTGTTGATTGGGGGTTGGACAAAAACTTATTGGTTCCATACAGTGAGCAATTATATAAACTCGAAGAAGAGGAATCCTATCTTGTGGCCCTAAAACACGACAAGAAGACAGATAGGCTATATGGAAGTATGAAAATCAAGAATCTTCTTGAACCCTGCACAGAGGATCTGACGGGTGAAAAGGTCAACCTTCTTATCTGTGAATATAACGACTTAGGGATTAGCGTAATCGTAAATAAAAAGTTTGAAGGATTAATCTTTAACTCTAACATCATCTCTGATATCAATCATGGAGATGAAATAGACGGGTATATAGAGAAGGTAAGAGAAGATGGCAAATTAGACGTGCGCTTGGAGCCGATTACATTTGAAAAATATGACCTAGCCATTGACAAGGTTATGACGGAATTAAAAAAGGATGGGAAATTATTTCTAACCGATAAATCTTCACCAGAAGATATCAATTCTGCCCTTGGGATGAGTAAAAAAACATTTAAGCAATCTATTGGAAAACTCTATAAATGGAGAAAGATTATGCTACACAAAGATTTTATAGAGCTTATAGATAGCTCTACTTCGGGTGATAAGACCTGACAGCACTCTTTATGGCATCATCAAGACTTAAACTCATTTTTTTTCTTTCCTGCCTCGCATACATTTTCATCTGATCTGTATAATGCCTACTTGACATTACCCTTGAATTCCCATAAGGAAGTACCGTTTCAACCTCCACTCCATTATCGCTATATTGAATAATCATAATGTACGATTCTCCATGAACAGGTTTTACTTTCCCTTTTTTATCTGGAGCGGATGACATAGCCGCAATCATATCAGTCAAGCCCGGAACAGCCAACTCTTTCCCTTCTCGCTTATGTCTTTGGTATACATTCAGCTGAATATCCAATTTACCGAAGTGCTTCATCAAATGCTTATTTGTTTTCTTTAAACACAACGAAATCAAATCTCTTTCACTCAAACTCATTTTTTTTAGGGATAGATAATTTCTGTAATAAATGGCCCATTGAGCAGCCCCAATATTACTAGTATCGGCCCTGTGATTCCAATTTTGGATTAATTCAATGAGCTCCTCGTACTTTGGATATTCAGATGGATTTTCTTTAAAAATAACCGAAGCTCCCGAAGGGGTCCATATATTGTCTGGATATTGGATATCATACTTAATAGTATAAAAATCATCCATGCTTAATTTGCCTTCGTTTTCTGATATCAATTGTTCAAATCGGCGACTTCTATTGTTGTAATCCTCTTTATATCCCAAGCGATATTCCTCATAATCCTTAGGATTCACGTTGTCCTCTTCATGAGCACAATTAAATGGAGAATTATTAGTATTAAATAAATACCCATGAGATGGGTTCAGTACTTTCGGAAGGGCTTCAAACGGAAGAAATGTATTTGACAAAACAGCATTAGTATCACCAAGCATGATTTGATTTACCCTCAAGTCCCCAGACCGTTCAGGAACCTTCCCAAGACTCATATAAAAAATTGAATCTGATTTGTCTGCATACATCACATTAAACCTCGGAATGGACATCATTTGTAAGGCGGTTTTAAATTCAGTCCAATTTGTGGCCTTATTCATTTGATACCACTCGTCAATGGATGAAATGTTTTCAAATGCATTGGATTGAAATGAAAAATATCCTTTTTTATTTTTCAAAACCGGACCAAATTCACTCCAAATGAGTTTCTTTTTAACCTTTAGCTTGAATCCTAATTTTGTTTTCATCTTTAGCTGCACCTTCTCAATATCAAATGAGACCCATTGGCCATTATACCAATACTCGTTCTTGTTTTTGGGATTTACTTTTAGCTCATAAACATCTATCAAGTCAGGATAATTATAGGTATGTGTCCACCCCAAATTTTCATTGGTTCCAATCATAGGAAATGGTGCTCCTGGAAATAACCCTCCAAGCATATTCCATCCCTCATCAGAAATAACATGGGCCTCATACCAAGAAAATGGACCCTCAAGAGGTTGATGTGTATTCACGTTTAAAACGGTCTTATCGTTTTGCATTATTTTTCTACTGAAGGCAAAAGCATTTGACCCTATGGTTTTTTGTTCCATTTTAATATTTGCCTCTTCTACAGTCTCAACAGTTCCATTCAGAATCTCACCCAATATGTTACCCGTGTCTGAAAAAAAGTGAATTACCAGATTGTAACCCGTTAAATAATCCATAACGGAAAATGGGAAACTATTTTTAACCAAAACCTCATCGGGATGGGATTTGGCATATGCATTTACCCCTTCAATATATCCTTCTATAACTTGAATAATCTCTTCTGATAAATCATCATAATGTCGCTCTGCTGTTTCTCGGCAACGTAACAATGAAACCAAATAATCCATTAATACACCCTCCTTGCCCGAATACGATCCCATGAGACCTTTGGAGGGTAAAAAAGTATTTTGCATCGTTTTAAAATCATCTTCTGCATGTGCCCAAGCCAAACCATAAGCAACATCTCGATCTGTTTTACCGTGAATGTGAGGAACGCCATAAGAATCCCTGTAAATATTGATATTTTCTACAACGGTCTGCGCTGAAATTTGAAAAGCAAATAATAGAGAATAGAGTATTACGGATTTTTTCATGTGCGAATTTAATGAACTAACATGAATTTTTTCAATTTGTTGTTCAAACAAAAAAAATCATCAATGGAAAGTACATTCATTTAAAGTAAAGGATATTGATGCAATCAATCTAAAAACATATATTTGCCCATAACTTTTAAGCAATGGCAAATACTTCAGATATCAGAAATGGATTGTGCATTAAGCACAATGGTAAATTATTTCAAATAAAAGAATTTCAACATGTAAAACCAGGAAAAGGACCTGCTTTTGTAAGAACGAAAATCAGACAAATTGAGTCTGGAAGATTACTAGACCACACTTTCTCTGCGGGACATAAAATTGAAATTGTAAGAATTGAAAACAGAGACTATCAATACCTGTATCAAGATGGAGACCAATTTGTTTTTATGAATAATGAAAACTACGAGCAAGTGAATATTGAGGAGGCAATGATCGAAAAGCCTCTATTCTTACAAGAGGGAATGATTGTCAACATCTTGTTTCATGCTGACGAAGAAACCCCTTTGGTTTTAGAACTTCCGATGTATATTATCTCTGAAATAACATATACAGAACCTGGAGTAAAAGGTGACACAGCGACAAACTCAATGAAGCCAGCAACAATTGCTACTGGAGCTGAAATAAGAGTGCCCCTATTTATTGAAAATGGAGAAACTGTTAAAGTGGATACACGGACTGGGATATATGTTGAAAGGGTAAAAAAATAATCAATGAAGAATACTGCATTAACACAAAAGCACATTGAACTGGGAGCTAAAATGGTTCCATTTGCTGGTTATTCAATGCCCGTTCAATATGAGGGCGTTACACTTGAGCACGAAACGGTTAGAAATGGAGTTGGCGTTTTTGATGTGTCACACATGGGAGAGTTTATATTAAAAGGGCCTAAAGCACTTGATTTTTTACAAAAATTCTCATCAAATGATGCCTCAAAACTTTTTGATGGTAAAGCACAATATTCGTGTATGCCAAATGGGAAAGGTGGAATTGTTGATGATTTAATCATTTATCGCATTTCAGAAAATGAATACTTTCTCGTTGTAAATGCTTCAAATATTGAGAAAGACTGGAATTGGATCTCATCTCTAAATGAAATGAATGTAGAGATGTCAGACGTTTCAGATCAATACACATTACTGGCCATACAGGGACCGAAGGCGGCCACATCTATGCAGTCATTGACAAATGTAAATCTTTCAGATATGAAATATTATACTTTTGAATTTGCAGAATTTGCGGGCATTAAAGATGTCATGATTTCTGCAACTGGGTATACTGGTTCTGGAGGTTTTGAAATTTATGTAAAAAATGAAGATGCTGAAGAATTGTGGAATGCGGTTTTTGAGGCTGGAAAAGAATTTAATATAAAACCAATCGGTCTTGCTGCGAGAGATACGCTTAGGTTAGAGATGGGGTTTTGTCTATATGGCAATGACATTAATGACGACACCTCTCCCCTTGAAGCGGGACTAGGGTGGATCACTAAATTCACTAAGAATTTTGTTGATTGTGAGTATTTGGCTAAGCAAAAGGAAGAAGGAATTGAAAGAAAATTGGTTGCATTTGAAATGATTGACCGAGGGATTCCCAGAAAAGACTACGAGATTGTAGACTTAAATGGAATAAAGCTTGGCCATGTCACTTCGGGAACAATGTCTCCTAGCATGAAAATAGCAATAGGATTAGGCTATGTTCAAAAAGAATATTCAGCATTTGATACTGATATTTATATTTCGGTTAGAAATAAAACATTGAAAGCAAAAGTGGTAAAGCTTCCATTTTATAAAAAATAAATCTATCTCGACTCAATAAGGGCTCTCCTGATGTCATCAGGAATAATGCCATTTGGGTTTTTATCCAAGGCCATTCGAATTCCCTTTGGGGATCTCATTTCATAGAGGAAAACTTTATATCCTTGAGCTTTATACTCGTCAATCTCACTTCCGGACAAAGCTTCAGAACGGACAACGAACCCCGATAACTCGGGATATAAACTTAAATTCGAATCCATAGAAGACTTTGTATCAGTATCAAGAAATGTTTGATAATTCGAAACAAAACATGGCAGCCAGGCTTCATTCAATAGAATCACACTGACCGGACAATCTGCACCTATTAGCGCGTCATCTAAAGCTTCTTTTAAAAGCGCAGGGTCCACAATTATTCCAGAAGATAAACTGTAAGATTTTATATCAACAAATAAATGCATAGAATTTTCAAACAAATGAATAACATCACGAAGCTTACATAATTTCTCTTCATGAATCGTTTGATAAACCAACTCCTCTAAAAATACAGAATGACATTCAGGAATTGAAGTATCCACACCTAGCGCTGAAGAAAGATCAACATCATGACAAAGCCATAATTCACCATCAAGATCCATTTGAACATCTACCTCAGCACCATTGATGCCCGGAAACTGCAGTGCTAAATCAATGGCTTCATATGAATTGTCATGATAGATAGACATCATTTGCTCTAAGCCCATTCCCCCATGACCGATAACCAATATATGTTGATAATCACTTTTTTTCTTGCAAGACGTGATGAGCAAAAGCACAAATAAAAAAACTTTAAATCTCATATAAAACTCCTATTGAAATGTGAAAATTAGGATATAGCAAAACAATGGGCTTAGTATTCCCCTGAAATGATTCCCTCAATAATCCAAATGCTGATTTTTGAAAAATCTTTATTTTTTTACCATATCCAAAAAAATATCCGACGGAAGTCTCGTTAAAATAAGTATTCACAGGATTCATATAAAATGAAAAATAATACCCCAGACCTACTCCCAATGAAATTGTTCGAGAATTAATTAATTTTTTATCGAGGACATTGTAAAAAAAATCACACCCAAAACGACCAAACGTGTTTGCCTGAAAAAAAGAATGAACGACTCCGATTCCAAAAGAAGGATTTAGTGAGAATGAATGAAATTTCTTGGCATACGTAATGGTAGAATAGATGTCATTTCTTTCAACCCCAATGGAAAGAGCTACAGCATGACTACTTGTATCGGACAAGCATGATTTAGATTGACCAAATCCAAATTTTAAGAACAACAAAAAAACAAGGACGAGAAATCGAAATGCCATTAGAATTTAGGACATTTCTTACAAGCAAAACCTTTTTTTTTAAACTTCTTGCAACACTTTTTCTTCTTTTTGATTGTATCGCAATTGTTAAGCATCAGCTCAGAATCATAAACAAAAATACAAGTGTCTTTTTTCACTATTTAGAATAATTCTAAACAAAAGTAATAACTTTATTGAAACAATCGAGCAAATTTTGAAATCTGTAACAATTCCTGTATTCTGAATTAAAATCACATGAAACAATATATTCTTCTTCTTTCCTTTTTAATTCCATTGGCACTTTTGAGTCAACAAGAATTTGTGGTATACTTCTCTACCGATAAATCATATATGCTCCACTCAAGTAAGCTAAAATTAAATAAATTGATAGCGTCAAAACAAATCAACCTGGTGACAGGGCTAAAAGGCTACGCAGACACCACCTCTACAAATGATTACAACAAAAAAATAGCTCAAAATAGAATATTGGACATCAAACATTATCTACACCTGCAGAATGTTTCCATTTCTAAAAATATCAACTGTCAGTCTTATGGTGAAGACTTTCAGCACGAGAATGATCTTGCGAAAAATAGAAAAGTTATAATCCAATACGAGGGCTTTCAGACACCTTCAATTACTAAAAAGCAAATCCAAAATCTTGGAATAGGAGAATCATTGGTTTTAAAACATCTAAATTTCAAGCCTGGAAGTAAAGAATTTAGAGATATTGCTTATCCTGTTTTAAAAGACCTCCTTGCCATTATGATTGAGCAAAAAGAACTACACATAAAAATTCATGGACATATCTGCTGTGCCTTGGTTGATTCGCAAAACCTATCAACCCAAAGGGCATTAAAAGTAAAAAACTTCCTTATCAACAATGGTGTAAGTCCAAATAGGTTGAGTCATTTGGGCCACGGAAGCTCAAAACCCATACATGCGCTGCCTGAGCAAAACGAAGCTCAAATGAAAGAAAATCGGCGGGTAGAAATTGAAATTACCTCAGTAAATAATAAATAGATTAAACCAAACCTTGATCAATCATTGCGTCTGCAACTTTAACGAATCCGGCAACATTGGCGCCTTTTACATAATCAATAGTTCCATCGTCAAGTCTTCCATATTTGGCACATGCCTCATGAATAGACACCATGATAGAATGAAGCTTTTCATCCACTTCTTTAGAAGTCCAAGACATTCTTAATGAATTTTGAGACATTTCAAGACCAGAAGTAGCAACACCTCCAGCATTTGATGCTTTCCCTGGAGAAAACAAAACTTTTCCTTTGTGAAATTCTTCTATCGCCTCTGGTGTACATGGCATATTTGCTCCTTCAGCAATACACATCGCACCGTTAGACAAAAGAACCTTTGCTTCTTCGCCATCAAGCTCATTCTGAGTAGCACATGGCAGAGCGATATCTACTTTTACCTCCCAAGGTCTTTTTCCTTCGACAAATACAGCTGAAGTATATGTTTTCACATATTCTGAAATCCTTCCTCTTTTCACATTCTTAAGCTCCATAACAAACGCAAGTTTTTGGGCATCTATACCCTCTGCATCATAAATGTATCCTTTAGAATCAGATAAAGTTACCACCTTGCCTCCAAGCTCTGTGGCTTTTTCGCAAGCATACTGAGCAACATTTCCTGAGCCAGATATGGCTACAACTTTACCTTGAAACGTTTCATTTTCAGTAGCCAACATTTCTTTTGCAAAATATACCGTACCATAGCCAGTAGCTTCAGGACGTATTAGAGACCCCCCCCAGTTTCTGGCTTTTCCTGTTAAAACACCAGTAAATTCGTTACGGATTCTCTTGTATTGTCCAAACATGTATCCTATCTCTCTTCCTCCAACCCCAATGTCTCCAGCAGGAACATCAGTATTAGCGCCAATATGTCTAGATAATTCTGTCATAAATGATTGACAAAACTTCATTACTTCATTATCAGACTTCCCTTTTGGATCAAAATCAGACCCACCTTTCCCTCCTCCTAAAGGAAGAGTAGTTAAAGAGTTTTTAAATATTTGTTCAAATCCAAGGAATTTCAATATTGATAAATTCACAGAAGGATGAAATCTCAAACCTCCTTTATATGGTCCAATAGCTGAATTAAATTCAACACGATAGCCTCTATTCACCTGAACATTTCCTTCGTCATCCAACCAAGGCACTCTAAACATTATCGTTCGCTCTGGTTCAACAATTCGATCTAATATTCTAGCAACTTTATACTTTGGATTAGATTCAATAAAAGGAATAACTGCTTCTGCAACCTCCTGAACGGCTTGTAAAAACTCCGGTTCATGGTTGTTTTTGGCGCTTACACGCTCCATAAAAGTATCGATTTCCGACTGAAATTTATCTGACATAATTGATATCGTTAAAATGGTTAATTCTTGGCAAAAGTAATCAAGATTTGGTAATGTTAAATTAATATTAAAAAAAACTTAAAAAGAAATTAATATGAACTAAAAATCAGCACTTTAACCAAAAATTAATTGGGCATTAAACTAAATGAATTATTTTTGTGTAATTGAAAGCAACCAAGTGACTTCATTTTACGTTTTACTTTCAAACTTTAACTATTGTTTATATGCGGACTTTTATCACCTTTTTTTGTTTGCTTTTTTCGAGTTGTATTTATTCTCAACAAACGATATGTTTGGGAGATGATGTAACCGTTTGTGGAGGTTCTGTTGTTATTGAAAATTGCTCTCCAGCTGGCCCGAACGTTACCTCCGGAGTAAACTTAAACGCTCCTACCATAATACCCACCCTGACGGACGATTCTTTTAGTGGTCCCGTTCCAATAGGTTTTAACTTTACGTTTTATGGGAATGTTTTTACGCAATGTACAATAGGATCTAACGGTATTATTTCATTCAACATGGGTAATGCAAATGGTTATTGTCCATGGGCCCTTGGAGGCGTTGGAACTCTTCCTTCTAATGGAACAGCGGTGACATTAAATTCAATTATGCCATCTTATCAAGACATGAACCCCTCTGCTGCTGTCAGTCCTAACGGCAACATACAATATCAAACCATTGGTTCTGCACCAAATCGAAAACTGGTTATTCTCTACCGAGAGATTGGAGCATTTTCTTGTGGTATTTCCGAATGTAATTATACAGGTATTATACTCTATGAAACTTCAAACAACATCGAAGTACATATAGGTAAAAAAACCGTCTGCGGAACATGGAACGGAGGACTTGCTATTCAAGGTATTCAAAATGCCGCAGGTAATGTAGCACACATTACTCCTGGACGAAACAATACAGTCTGGCTTGCGAATAATGACGCACACAGATGGGAGTATCAAGGAGGCAACAATTATAACTTAACACCTATTCCGTACATTCAAATAACAGGAACAGGTAGTAGTCTTGTTTGGAACAACACCCTTGGCAATACCTCTCCTTACAACAATGGAACATTAAATGTAACAAATGTTCCTCCGGGAACAACGGGTTATTTTCTAACTAGTTCAGCATGTGGTACCGCTTTAGGAAGTGTTTCAGATACCTCGTGGGTGACAACGGCCTCGCCACAAGTGCTTACCAGTTCAACGCCTGATGTGTGTAGCCAAAGTGTTGGTAGTGTTAGTGCAACTCCGGGCGCTGGCTCTCCACCTCCTTATACCTATTCTTGGCCTGCATTAGGTCAAGGAACTCAAACAGTAAATAATGTCGGTGCCGGAACATACACTGTATTTATGACTGATGGAAATGGTTGCACTTCAAATGCGTCAATTACTGTGGGAGATAGTCCCGCAACTTTTACAGGTTCATATACACCTGTATTGTGCTCGGCCGGTTCAGATGGTACTGCAACGGCAGTAATGACACCTTCTGATGGAACTGAAACATTTTTGTGGAATGATGGACAAGTAACACCCACTGCAGTTGGACTAACAGCGGGAACATATACCTGTGATATCAGCGCTGGTTCTGGATGTAGCGGGACAGTGACCGTAGTCGTTGATGAAATACCTTCGATGATCTTAACTATTGAAGATCAACATGACGCGTTGTGTAACAGTTTAGATAATGGAATGATTATGGTTGACGTAGCTCAAGGTACGTCTCCTTACAGCTATTCTTGGGACCAAAGCAACTCAATTGACACCGTTGCGAGCGATTTGTTTGCCGGCACACACACAGTTACCGTGACTGATTTTAATGGTTGTAGTGACCAAATATCATTAACAATAGGAGAGCCAGATCCTTTAAGTATTAGTAATTTGACTCCAGATTCTGTTGTTTGTGCTGAAGCCTTTATCGATATAGAAGGAACAGGAAATGGTGGATCATCTCCCTATATTTATACGTGGACCGAAAACGGCAACTCTTTAGATTACGGACAAACGATTACGGTCAATCCTGTTGGTAACAATACTGTTTATTGCTTAACGCTTTCCGAAGAATGTGGCTCTCCAGCCGTAACTGAATGCCTCACCGTAACTTACCCTGAACCAATCATACCTCAAATAAATCCAGATATTCCAATACAATGTTTGCCAGGAGAATTTACTTTTTATAATACCTCTACCAACGCAGGAGAAATATTTACAACTGAATACATTTTTTCAAGTGGAAATGTGATATTGGCCAATGGTGATGAAGATGTTCAACTCACCCTACCAAATCCGGGTATTTATGATTTAAATGTCAACATTATATCGAATTACGGATGTTTATACACTGGAGAGTTCAATAATATCGTTGAAGTTACCCCTTTACCCACTGCAAATTTCAATATCTCACAAAACCCAGTAACTTGGTTTGAAACTGAAATACAAACGAGTGAAACCTCTATTGGCAACGTAGTTGATTATGATTGGATTAGTCCTGGTGCCACCACATTAATAAATAATGGGGGTGGGGCTCTCATATCATACCCAGAAGGAGTAACTGGCACTTACCCTATAACACTAATCGTTACGACGAACGAAGGTTGCTCAGATTCCATTACATTGGAAATCGAGGTTGTCCCGGATGTAATCTTTTACGCACCCAATTCATTTACTCCTGATGATGATGAACACAACCAAACATGGGCCATTGTAATTGAAGGAATCGACGAATTGAATTTCAACCTTGAGATTTATAATCGTTGGGGGGAAATCGTTTGGAAATCAAGGGATATAAGAGCCGAATGGGATGGTACATTTGGAGGTAAAATTGTTCCCGAAGGCACTTATATATGGAAGGCTTCTTACAAGGAGAAAAACAATGACGGTAAAAAACTGTACTCTGGATATATTAATGTAATCCGCTAATATTTAAATTAATGAAAAAAACAATTACAATTGTATTTGCAAGTGCACTACTGTTTGCATCGTGTGACGTAGTTAATAATGCAGCAAATCATGCAAATAACATGATTAATTCAGGTGGTGATGAAACTGAAGGAGCTAACCCTCTGACGAATCTAGAGGTAATTTCAGGCTTACGTGAAGCACTTAATATTGGTATTGAGAACTCTGTTAAAAGCACATCTATTCAAGATGGTTTCCTTAAAAACACTGAAATAAGACTCCCCTTTCCTCCTGATGCCGAAAAGGTAAAACAAAAAGCATTGGACCTTGGCCTTGATGGACAAGTCGAAAAATTTGAGACCACACTTAACAGAGCAGCAGAAGAGGCATCGAAAGAAGCACTTCCTATATTTATAAATGCTATAAAAAACATGAGTGTGGAAGATGGTTTTGCCATTCTAAATGGTGGTAATGGTGCGGCTACAGACTTTCTAAAAGAACAAACGAAAGAACAACTAAAAGAAGCATTTCTTCCGAAAGTTAAGGTTGCCATTTCCAACGTAAAACTTACTGATTATTGGAACCCATTAATTACAAAATATAATACTGCGATGACACTTACTGGTGGACAAAAGCTGAACCCTGATCTCGATCAATTTGTTACAGACAAAGCCATTGAGGGATTGTTCATAATGGTTGAAAAAGAAGAAGATAAAATCAGATTAGACCCACTCGCTCGAGTTACTGATTTATTAACACGTGTTTTTGGTAGCCTAAATAATTAATCATTTTGAAAAAATTTGCGGCCACTGAACTTGTTCTTAACTCGAAAAATCAAGTTTACCATCTTGGTTTGAGCCCAGAAAATATTGCCGACAAGATTATTTTAGTCGGGGATCAAGAAAGAGTTTCTTTGGTTTCTTCTCAATTCGACAACATTGAATTTAAATCAAGTCATCGAGAATTCTTTTGCCACACTGGATCATTTAACGGGAAGCGAATTTCAGTTATTTCTACGGGAATAGGAACAGATAATATTGATATTGTTATTAATGAAATTGACGCGTTATTCAATATTGACTTGGATAGTAAGTGTGAAAAAGAACAGAGCAAACAAGTAGAATTGCTCAGGATTGGCACATGTGGAATATTACAATCAGATATTCCAGTGCATTCATATGTGTTATCCGAATATGCTCTTGGCTTAGATAATGTCGGACATTTTTATGATTTACCTCTAAGCCCTGAAGAAGAATTGCTGTTACAAGACATCTTCTCTGAAAATATTTTCCCTAAGAACATTATTCCTTACATCAAAAAAGCAAGTTCTGCTTTTATGAATAAATTTAATGGACCCGAGTGCTACAAAGGCATAACCGTGACAAGCTCTGGATTTTATGGTCCACAAGGTCGTGAATTACGTCTACCAACTCATACCAAAGGGTTACACGACAAGCTTGAAAAGTTCAAATGTTCAAATAACAAGCGATTTGTGAATTTCGAAATGGAAAGCTCAGCATTGTTCACCTTAGGGCAAGGACTAGGTCATTCCTGTGCAACCATATGTTTAGGTATTGCCAACCGTCCAAACCTTACTTTTTCAAGTGATTATTCACAAGATATGATTAAGCTCATTCGATATGCATTAGAGCGCATTTAATCTTTCAAAAAACGATCTAAAGTCAAATGTAAATTAATGCCTCTGAGCTCTTTTCCTTGAGCGATAACCTTCCCTTTCCCATCAATTAAAACAGCGTAAGGAATTGAACTTACCTCGTATATTTTGCTCACTTTTTTCCTTTTGTCCCAACCATGATTTTTCCAAACTAAACCGTCCTTTTTTATGGCCGCTATCCAAGCAGATTCAGTTTTGTCTAATGATACACTAAAAATCTCTAGTCCCCTACCGTTTTTAAACTTGCGTTTATTGTATTTGTTGTAGGCCTCAACAAGGTTTGGACTTTCTCTTCTGCATGGACCACACCATGATGCCCAAAAATCAATCAATACAAGCTTACCTCTTAATTTTGAAAGCTTGATTTTTTTTCCCTTCGGATTGGTTAATTCAATTTCAGGAGCAAGCTCATCTTTCTCAAACACCCGTCCTGAATTCTGTTGGTAATTGTTATTCATAATTATAAATAACAAGACACAGGCCGAGATAATTCCAAAAGAGTAGGTAACTTTTTTCATTTTAACCTATTCTTCGAATATCTGCACCAATATTATTTAATCGATATTCAATATCTTGATACCCCCTATCAATTTGTTCTATATTATGGATTGTACTTTTGCCTTTTGCTGAAAGTGCCGCAATCAAAAGAGAAACTCCTGCCCTGATATCAGGAGAAGTCATACTTATACCTCGAAGATCGTGCTCCCTGTCAAGTCCAATAACTGTTGCTCTATGAGGATCACATAGTATTATTTGCGCACCCATATCGATGAGCTTATCAACAAAAAACAATCGAGACTCAAACATTTTTTGATGGATTAAAACCGACCCTTTGGCCTGAGTAGCAACGACCAATATGATCGACAATAAATCTGGAGTAAAGCCAGGCCATGGCGCATCGTATATGGTCAATATAGACCCATCAATAAAATTCTCTATTTCATAATGATCTTGAGCTGGAATATAGATATCATCACCTCTTCTTTCAAGTTTTATACCCATTCTCTTAAAGACATTTGGTATAATCCCTAGACTGTCGTAGCTAACATCCTTTATCGTAATTTCTGATTTAGTCATTGCCGCTAAACCAATAAAACTACCGATTTCAATCATGTCTGGATTTACCCTGTGGTAACAACCTCCCAGGCTCTTAACACCTTCGATAATCAACATATTAGAACCTACACCACTTATCTTGGCTCCCATTGAATTCAACATTTTACATAATTGTTGAATGTAGGGCTCACATGCCGCATTATAAAAAGTCGTTTTACCGGACGCCATAACAGCTGCCATAACGACATTGGCGGTACCTGTAACCGATGCTTCCTCAAGATGAATAAATGTTCCCTTAAGTTTTTTACATTCTACAGAATAAAAATGCTCTCCGCCATCATAATTAAATGTTGCACCCAAAGCAGCAAATCCCTCAAAATGCGTGTCCAGCCTTCTTCTACCGATTTTGTCTCCTCCAGGTTTTGGAATGAAACCACGACCGAATCTTGCAAGTAATGGACCAACAATCATAATCGAACCTCTCAAAGAGGAAGCTCTCTTTTTAAAGTCTTCTGTTTCAAGATAGTTTAAATCGATTTCCTTCGCCTGAAAAATATAAGTGCCCTTTTCTACTTTTTCAACCTTTACTCCCATTGCTTGTAAAAGAGCAATAAGTTTATTTACGTCAACAATATCCGGGATATTAGAAATGGTTACCTTTTCAGGAGTTAATAGAGGTGCGCATAAAACCTGTAAGGCTTCGTTTTTTGCTCCCTGAGGGGTTAGCTCCCCTTTTAAAGATTTTCCCCCATGAATTTCAAATGAAGCCATATTTTATTTTTTATATTTCTTTTTCTTAGACTTATAATTGGTCTTATTAGATTTATTGGGTTTGGTGAACTTTTTATTTAAACCCATTGTCTTCAATAAAATGTTTGTACTTACAAGTTCGTCAGGATTTTCAATAGATAAATCTCCGTTTGAGAGTTCATTTAAGTTTTCTGCAATGACATGATTTTCTACAGCACCGTTATTATGAACCAAATATTGTTTTTTCATGAAATTAGCCATGGCCATCTTAAATGAATCTTTGGCGTCTGGCTCATTAATTTCAGTCGCTTTTTTCAATAGCTGTTCAGTATATTTTCCGTAGTGCCCGAATCTAATTTTACCTGAAGGGTAACTCATTTGCTCGGGTTTCTCATTAAGAACTTCAGGCTTTGGTGTTTCATACGGAGAATCCACATCCAATTTAAAATCAGACATTAAAAATAAATGTGTCCATAATTTATGACGATAATCATCAACATCTCTGAGGTGTGGATTTAGTTGCCCCATCACTTCAATTATCGCTTGAGTTGCCCTATTCCTCTCTTCCCTATCCTTAATATCCATAGCATGTGAAATCATGTTTTGAACATTTCGTCCATATTCCGGAAGAATTAATTTTTCTCTTGTTGTATTATATTCCATAAATTATTTTTCTAATAAATTGCCCAAGGCGTTTTCGAAAATCTCTTTCGCTTCATCCACAAAACTATAATGGTCGTCATCAACTACCATTTTTCCTTTTGTCACATGACCTAACAACGTAAGGTTGACTTTCGTAGATATCATGTACTCTAAAAACTCATCCTCTTCGTCATCAGAAACAGCAACAACTACTCTGCCCTGTCCCTCTCCAAAAAGAAATGCATCTTCTCTAATTTCTGAATCTGTAACGATATCGAAACCTAAATTACGATTTAAACACATCTCTACCAAAGTTACATAGAGTCCTCCATCAGCAACATCATGTGCCGTATTGATTAAATTGTTGTTAATTAACACTTTAATCACTTCTTGCATTTTAAATTCCTCCTCCATGTCAAAATAAGGCGCAGGAGATGCCTTAACTCCATGATAATTGGCAAGATACTCCGACGAACCAATATCCTCTTTATATTCACCTATTAAGAATATCAAATCTCCTTTCGATTTGAAGTCCATTGACATTAATTTATTTTTATCCTCTAATATCCCAATCATACCTATTGTTGGCGTCGGATATACTGGTATCTCAACACCATTAGTTACGGATTGATTGTAGAAAGATACATTGCCCCCAGTTACGGGTGTATTAAATTTAAGACAAGCTGAGGACATTCCTTTTATAGCACCAACGAACTGCCAATATGATTCTGGATTGTAAGGATTTCCAAAATTTAAACAATTCGTCACAGCACTCGGTACACCTCCTGAACACACAATGTTTCGTGCTGCTTCTGATACGGCAATCATTGTCCCAACCTCTGGATCAGCATTAACGTATCTCGAATTACAATCAACGGTCATTGCCAATCCTTTGTTTGTTCCTTTAATGTTCACCACTCCAGCGTCAGACGGAACGTTTGTGGTCATTGTCCTCGTTCCTACCATGGAATCATATTGTTCATACACCCATTTTTTTGAGGCAATATTAGGCATGGCCAACAAGGAAAGAGCCACTTCTTTTAATGATTCTGGTTGCTTTACGGAATCTATTTTGAACTTCTTGAATTCTTGGAAATAAGCAGGTTCCGTATATTCTCGTTCATACTGAGGAGCACCTCCTCCCAACACAAGAGATTCTGCAGGCACATCACCTACGAGCTCTCCACCCATATAATATCTAATTCTTTTGGTGTCTGTTACCACGCCTATTTCTTCAGCATGCAAATCCCATTTGGTAAATATATCTTTAACAATACCCTCTTTTCCTTTTTGTACAACCACAAGCATTCTTTCTTGGGATTCGGAGAGAAGAATTTCATATGGAAGCATATTATCTTGTCTTGTAGGGACATGGTCCAAATTAATTTCCATACCAACATCCCCTGCAGCACTCATCTCACAGGTAGAACATGTTATTCCAGCTGCTCCCATATCCTGCATTCCAACAATCGCATCCGTTTTCGATAGCTCCATAGTGGCTTCCAAAAGAAGCTTCTCCATAAATGGATCACCAACCTGCACAGAAGGTAAATCTGAAGCAGAATCTTCTGTAATGTCTTTTGAAGCAAAAGCAGCTCCAGCAATTCCATCTTTTCCCGTTGAAGAACCAACTATGAAAACAGGGTTTCCAGGTCCTTTCGCAGTAGCAGAGATCATATTGTTAATATCAATCACTCCAGCAGAAAAGGCATTCACTAGTGGGTTTGTATTGTATGAATCATCAAAAGCAACTTCTCCACCAACAATGGGGATTCCGAATGCATTTCCGTAATCACCTATACCTTTCACTACACCTTTAACCAACCATTTTGTTCGATCCTTTTCAATATTCCCAAATCTGAGCGAATTTAGCTGAGCAATAGGCCTAGCTCCCATTGTAAAAATATCTCTATTAATACCACCCACACCTGTTGCAGCACCTTGATAAGGCTCAAGTGCACTAGGGTGATTGTGTGATTCTATTTTAAAAACACAACCCATACCATCTCCAATATCGACCAATCCTGCATTTTCTTCTCCTGCCTTTACGAGCATGTGCGGACCATCTTTAGGCAATTTCTTTAACCACAAAATTGAGTTTTTGTATGAGCAATGTTCTGACCACATCACAGAGTAGATAGCTGTTTCGGTAAAATTCGGTGTTCGACCCAGAATGTTTTTAATCATAACAAACTCATCTTCTCTCAAACCTAAATCAACGGCTTGTTCCACCGTGGCTTCTAACTGAAGTGTATCATTCATGCGTAATCATTTTATCGAACAAAAATAATGATAATAAGGGTACAACTATCGAATAAAATCGAATAAAATCAAACCATATGATTTATACAAATGTACCGCTTGTATATGGGCAGAAATAATAATTTTTTGAGTACTTTTGTAACCTAAAAAAATTTGTTATGAGTTATGATATTATTGTAGTTGGTAGTGGCCCCGGCGGATATGTAACAGCAATTCGAGCATCACAGCTAGGCCTAAAAACTGCTGTTGTTGAAAGAGAATCTCTTGGAGGCATTTGCTTAAATTGGGGATGTATTCCTACAAAGGCTTTGTTAAAATCTGCAAATGTTTTCGAATACTTAAATCATGCTTCAGATTACGGAATCTCAGTAAAAGAAGCGAAGGCAGATTTTAGTGGGATGGTAAAAAGGAGTCGAGACGTTGCTGACGGAATGAGCAATGGGATCAAATTCTTGATGAAGAAAAACAAAATAGACGTCTTGAGTGGAACAGGAACCCTAAAAGCATCTAAAACAGTATCAGTCACTGACGAGTCAGGAAAATCAACTGATCATGTTGCGAGCAAAGGAATTATTATTGCGACTGGTGCTAGGTCGAGAGCTTTACCTAATTTACCTCAAGATGGTGAAAAAATAATAGGTTACAGACAAGCCATGACACTAAAAAAACAACCTAAAAAAATGGTTGTTGTAGGATCGGGTGCTATTGGTGTTGAATTTGCCTACTTCTACAATGCCATAGGAACTGAAGTTACCGTTGTCGAATATATGCCAAATATTGTTCCTGTAGAGGATACAGACGTATCAAAACAGCTTGAAAAATCATTCAAAAAAGCCGGATTAAAAATAATGACAAATTCATCTGTTGAAAGTGTTGATACGAAAGGCAAAGGATGTGTAGTACATATTAAAACTGAAAAGGGAGAGGAAAAAATAGAATGCGACGTTGTTCTTTCCGCTGTTGGGATTCAAGCCAACATAGAAAACATTGGACTTGAAGATGTTGGTATTGTTGTGGATAATGGGAAAATATTAGTAAACGATTTCTATCAAACAAACATTCCTGGATATTATGCAATTGGAGACGTTGTTCCTGGACCTGCACTAGCGCATGTAGCTTCGGCTGAAGGTATCGTTTGCGTCGAGAAAATAGCAGGACAAAATCCTGATGCAATTGATTACGGAAACATTCCCGGATGCACGTATTGCTCTCCTGAGATTGCTTCTGTTGGGATCACTGAAAAGGCAGCCAAAGAGCAAGGGTTAGATATCAAAGTTGGTAAGTTTCCTTTTTCGGCATCGGGTAAAGCGAGTGCAGCGGGTGCCAAAGACGGCTTCGTTAAATTGATCTTCGACGCCAAATACGGAGAGCTTCTTGGAGGTCATATGATTGGTGCTAATGTAACAGAAATGATTGCTGAAATAGTTGCTGTTAGAAAACTGGAAACGACAGGCCATGATTTAATCAAAACCATTCACCCTCACCCAACAATGTCTGAGGCCGTAATGGAAGCAGCTGCCGCTGCTTACAATGAAGTCATTCACCTCTAGTATGAGGCTTTATTTATTTATTCCTTTGATTTTTTGTCATTTCCTAGTAAATGCACAAAACAACGTTTGTCTTACAATAGAAGACAATCCAAACATCAATGTTTCAGGCTTAGGTTTATTTACAAAATATGTAAATGTGCTCGATTGTTTTAGCGTTTATGCCGAAAGCAGTATTCCCGATGCAAAAGTATTGCATGCTGCTGCAGTTGCTGCGGAATTATTGGACAATGATGAAAATGGTTTTGTTGATGACGAAGTTTTAAAAACAGCGCTTCAATCTAGCGAAGCTCTTATTCCGATTTTTTCTCAAGAAAATAGCAGTGCAGAGAATCAATTTTTCACACAATACAATGGTGATGGTGCCGCCGCAGTGCTATACAACAACGAAATGAGCCCTATGCAAACAGGTTATTGGGGAAGTGATGCTACAGTTGAAGAAGTGATTCATGTTATTAATGCTGTGGGGCATACTTCTATATATCCAAATGCTTTTTCTATTGAGCCCAACTCTTCTCTGATGAGCGAAGCCATGGATGTTGCAAGAGGAGGTCAGTTTATAAGCATACCTAATCCATACCCAAATAGCGCTTGGTACCATTATGATGATCAAACCTGTGATTACGGCTGTATGGCCATTGAATACATGTACTGGTCTATTGTTTCCTGGATGGGGATTTTAAATGACCCAAGTACCTGCAACGGAATTGCAAATGAATGGGAACCCTGCTCACCATCGCTTTTTCAAAGCACTGATGTATTGATGCATGCGCTTATTACAGATCCTCAATATATATTGCCTCAATTGGCACCGGATGGAAATTACTGCCCTCAAAACTTAGGAATAGAATTTACTGATGGATTTGAAAAAATTAGGGTTTTTCCAAATTACAGTGAGCACGTTATTCATATAAAAAATATGAAAGGAAATAACACCATTTCACTGAAAGACACGACAGGCAGATTAATCTACACTGAGAAAACTACAAATCAGGATTTAACTCTGGATGTTTCTATGGTTCATTCAGGTCAATATATTTTATTGATCGAAAGAGGTTCTAAACACAGTAACCATAAAATTATTATCCGCTAAAACAGCTGCATTAAATAATGCTATAGGATGTTTGACTTAAGGAAGAGATGTGAACCATATATTACAAGGTTTTCAATCAAGTGAATAATAACATACTTACTGTAAACAGATCAAATACACCTTGAAGAACCCATAAGTAACGGAACCGATTGTCATTATCTGACTTCCAAAAGACAAAAAATAAAAGTAAGGGAGCAAAGGGTGTGAGCCAAAATAATGGTCCAATAAGCCCCAAAAGGGAAATACCTATAAATAAGAAAATATATAGGATTGAGAAGTCTAGCCTTCTTTGGTATTTCCATAAAAAAACCGCTGAAACAAGTAGTAGCTTAGCAATTAATTTAGCACCATCTATCCACAACGATTCATCCAGCTTTTGTAGCTGAATATCGCTGCCAAGTGTACCTAAAATGAGTGGATTATACATCACCTGAACCATTGAAAAGGCAAAATACAACAACACATAGCCCTGAATTGACTGCCGATTCCAAATGATAAATTGAATAAAAACGATAAAAAAAATAAGATCAAATAGAGGAAAAGGAAGAAGGAAAAAGTGAGCATCAAAAAACAAACCTAAGGCATACATGAGAACGGTAAGAATTGCTATTGATACAATTTTCTCTTCCCTAATCATCACTGCCTATAACATCGTAGATATAATCAAATGTTGATAAAATATCTGGTTTTCCGTCCACAATGGCTATATCATGCTCGAAATGAGCGCTTGGTTTACCATCTGCAGTGACAATGGTCCATTGATCTTCAAGTGTAATGACTTTTTCTGTCCCCATATTAATCATGGGTTCAATGGCTATAGTCAACCCATTTTGGAGCTTTTTACCCCGACCACGTCTGCCATAATTCGGAACCTGTGGCTCCTCGTGTAAAGTTTTACCCAGTCCATGACCAACCAAATCCCTCACTACGCCGTAACCGTTGGCTTCAGCATGTTGCTGAATCGCCCAGCCAATATCCTCTAGTCTGTTAGATATCGTACATTGTTCAATCCCCTTATACAAACATTCCTTAGTAACTTTTAATAATTTTTTTACTTTCGGATCAACATTTCCAATCTGGAAAGTGTAAGCATGATCACCATAATATCCCTTGTAAACAGCACCACAATCCACAGAAACCACATCTCCTTCTTCCAATGGCTTATCTGTTGGCAAGCCATGAACAACCATCTCATTTACTGAGATCAACAAGGTACTCGGGCAACCATACAAACCTAAGAAACCAGGAGTAGCATCTTGTGAAAGAATATAATCGTGCGCCATTTTATCAAGCTCCTTTGGTGTGACCCCTTCTTTCATATGCTTCGCAACCAAACCTAAGGTTCGACTTACAACTTGAGCTGCATCACGCATGATGGTTATTTCTTCTGTAGTCTTGTATAAAATCATGTTTCTGCTAAATAAAGGCATGGCCTGCAAATTTAGACAAATATCAGTTTGCGAAAGCTATTTTAACTGATTTAACCATTTTAGTGTATCAACACCATCAGCGTAGTCACTCAGTGAAGGCTGTTGAGCTTTCCCAAAAGGAATACGTCCATCACCAACGATACATTGCAATTGATCTTTATTCTCTTCTAGATAGTCGAGAATATCTGATTCAGAATCATAAAAGTGATAATACAACATACCGAGGGGTGAAAACAATTCTGCAGATTCTTTTAAGAGTACAAAATTATTGTCCAGAAGCTGTTCTTGATTTAAAAGATGTACGGCCTTATTGTAATCATAGTTGTTTCCATATTTCTTATTATGTACGACATCTCCCATCACAACAATGCCCTCAAAAACCTTATTGATATCATAGCTTCGAGGTAATAATAAATGAGAAACATTTCTACACCCTCTTCCGTAATAATTAAAGATATCCTCTGCCAAAAGCTCTATATCATTCTTACTTTCGCTTCCATCAAGTATCGCTATTGAAGTTCTATTTGATCTAAATATGTGAGGATAGGAAGAAAAATATTGTTCAAAATATGCAGAACCGGAATCACTTCCCGTAGCAATAACAACATCAAAATCAGAAATTTTCCCCTCCGAAAATGCTATTCTTTCTTTAAGCTCCGGCTCAAAAACATATAAAAATTCAGACAAAGCCGGGAGTAAATATTTATCTTCAGAGCTAAGCTTGGCTAAAACCTTGTTTCCAGACATCAAAACACAAAGAAAATCATGAAATCCGACCAATGGAATATTTCCTGCCATAATCACAGCGACTGTTTTCGCTTCTGACTGATAATCGTATTCAGCGGTCCAATCCCTAAGTTGGTTTTCAGTCAATAACCCCCCAAGACTGAAAAGAGATTTACGAACCATGTCTTCTGTGAACCAACCATTGTAGTGTTTTTGTCTAACAATTAGTTCATTAAAGCTTGAGTGTTCTTCTTCTGTAATACCCAAATCAAAACCTGTCCAATCATTTGATTTTCCAAAGTGAGTCATCAACTTACCAAGTCGACTTAATGCAAATTCTATTTTTTCTTTTTCCACGCCACAAATATAGAAGCATCTTTTTTGTAATTTGAACAAAAGATTCCAAAATCCGTTTCTATATTTGTAAAAAATTTTGTTTGCTATGGCAATTATAATCACTGACGAATGTATCAATTGTGGCGCTTGTGAGCCCGAATGTCCTAACAATGCAATATATGAGGGTGGCGCTGAATGGAAATATTCAGATGGTACAACGCTCAAAGGCATGATTACAACGCTTAACGGAGATGATCTTGAAGCTGACAAGTCACAAGATCCCGTTGATATGGACGTTTATTACATTGCTCATGATAAATGTACAGAGTGCGTTGGATTTCATGATGAACCTCAATGTGCTGCGGTCTGTCCTGTTGATTGCTGTGTAGACGATCCAGATTATCGTGAATCTGAAGATGAGCTTTTGGCTAAAAAAAGCTTCCTACATTTGTAAGATTAGATTGGCTCTGCTTTAGAAATCGTAATTTCTATATAAGAAGCTCCTACACCGTTTTGGCTAAAATTGGCATCGTGCATCAGGTAACCCTCACTTTTGTATAACAAAGACGCCAGCTCTCCCTTCAACCTCCCCTCTCCTACACCATGAATAACCAAAACTTTTGTTTTTCTTTTGGCCAAATTTAGGTTAATGAATTCGCGAAAACGTTTGATTTGGAGATTTAATTTATCATATGAACTGTATCGATCATCTTCATCTAAAAGTGACTCAAAATGAAGATCAATCGAAGGAATTAAGTCCAGTCCTTTTTTTGCGTTTGACCTATTTATTTCACCTTCGTCTTTTATTATGATTTCTCCACTCAATACAGGTTTCGTTTTAACCACTAAAGACAAAGGAACTTTTTGATCAAAACCATGCTCATCACACACCTCAGCAAAGGGATGAACGATATTTACTATCGTATAATAACCGGTTTCGTTCAGGATTGAAACCCGCTCTCCAATCGAAAATTTCATTTAAATCATATTACATATTTCGTCTATACTGCCCCCCAACCTCAAACAAGGCATTAGTAACCTGACCCAATGAAGCCACTTTACAAGTTTCCATCAATTTTTCAAAAATATTTTCATTATTTACGGCCGCATCTTGAATGACTTTCAAGCCTTGCTTTACTTCTTTTTCATTTCCTTTATTCAGATTATCAAGCATTGATATTTGATATTTCTTCTCCTCTTCCGTTGCACGAATAACTTCTTTAGGTAGGATTGTTGGGGATCCTTTAGAACTTAAAAATGTATTTACACCGATAATTGGGAATTCTCCAGTATGTTTCAACGTTTCATAATACAAGGACTCCTCTTGAATTTTTGAACGTTGATACATGGTTTCCATGGCTCCTAGTACGCCCCCTCTTTCGGTAATTCGATCGAACTCAACAAGAACTGCCTCTTCAACCAAATCCGTCAAGTCTTCAATGATGAAAGCACCTTGTAAAGGATTCTCATTTTTAGCTAGACCCAATTCTCTGTTTATGATGAGTTGAATGGCCATTGCCCGTCTTACGGATTCTTCTGTAGGCGTTGTTATCGCTTCATCATAAGCGTTGGTATGTAGAGAATTACAATTGTCGTAGATGGCATATAATGCCTGAAGAGTAGTACGGATGTCATTAAAATCGATCTCCTGGGCATGCAATGAACGTCCTGAAGTCTGTATATGGTACTTGAGCATCTGAGCTCTTGCATTGGCTCCGTATTTATTACCCATTGATTTCGCCCATATTCTTCTTGCAACTCGCCCTATAACCGCATATTCAGGATCAATTCCATTGGAGAAAAAGAAAGACAGGTTGGGTCCAAAATCATTTATACTCATTCCTCGGCTCAAATAATATTCAACATACGTGAATCCATTGGCTAAAGTAAAAGCGAGCTGAGTAATTGGATTGGCACCGGCTTCAGCAATATGATAACCAGAAATTGAGACAGAATAAAAATTCCGAATTCCTTTATCAATAAAATATTCCTGAACATCCCCCATCAATCTCAAAGCAAATTCAGTTGAAAAAATACAAGTGTTTTGCGCTTGATCTTCTTTTAAGATATCGGCCTGAACCGTTCCTCTGACCTGCTTTAAAGTCTCCGTTTTGATTTTCTGATATACGTGATCGTCTAGAACTTGATCTCCAGTTACGCCCAACAGCATGAGTCCGAGCCCATCATTTCCTTCAGGCAGACCTCCATTATAACTTGGTCGAGTGACTCCTTTGTTTTTGTATATGGAATCGATTTTGGTTTCAACTTCCGATACCAAACCATTTTCCTTAATGTATTTCTCGCAATTCTGATCAATTGCAGCATTCATAAAAAAAGCCAAAAGCATAGGTGCAGGGCCATTAATGGTCATTGAAACTGAAGTGGCTGGATGACTCAAGTCAAATCCTGAGTACAATTTTTTCGCATCGTCTAAGCAACATATCGAAACACCGGCATTACCAATTTTGCCATAAATATCTGGTCTTAAATCGGGGTCATTCCCATAAAGAGTAACAGAATCAAAAGCTGTTGACAAACGCTTGGCAGGCATGCCTAGGCTTACATAATGAAAACGCTTATTTGTTCTTTCGGGACCTCCTTCACCTGCAAACATTCTTGTTGGATCTTCTCCTTCTCGCTTGAAGGGAAATAATCCTGATGTATAAGGGAAGTTTCCGGGAAAATTCTCTTGAAGTATCCATCGTAAAATATCGCCCCAACTCTTGTATTTTGGAGAAGCCACTTTTGGTATCTTAGAATGAGAAAGAGATTCGGTATGTGTATTGATTTTTAGCACTTTATCCCTTACCTTGAACTCATAAACAGGATCTTTGAATGCTTGTTTTTTCTCGTCCCAGTTTTGAAGAAGCTCCCAGTTTTTGGGATCAAAATTGAGCTTCTCCTTTTCGAAAACTTCTTGAATATTTTTCACTAAACGGTCTTTGTCTTCAAGCTCAGAGCTGGAAATGGTTTCCATTGAGGAATGCAATCCTTGAAGCTTTTCAGCAACCTGAACTTGTTGCTCAACCCATTTGTCGTAGGATCTGTTATTTTCTGAAATCTCAGATAAGTAACGTGTCCGTTCAGGTGGAATAACAAATATCTTTTCTGACATTTCTCTTGTGATTTGAAATGTCGAAGTCAGTGAAGATGCTGTTTTTTCATTTATGTGATCCATGATTACTTTGTACAAAGTATTCATGCCCGGATCATTGAATTGAGAAGCAATGGTACCATGTACTGGCATATCATCTACAGTCGATTCCCATAAATTGTGATTTCTCTGGTATTGTTTTCTTACATCTCTCAACGCATCGAGAGCTCCACGTTTATCGAATTTATTTAAAGCGATAACATCCGCAAAATCGAGCATATCAATCTTTTCGAGCTGAGTAGCTGCTCCATATTCTGGGGTCATTACGTACAAAGAGACATCAGAATGATCCAAAATCTCGGTATCGGACTGACCTATCCCT
>Ga0257121_1000660_pt1 | contig 28615 bp, 27 predicted proteins | sample SI106_100metaG_FD_190180 | JGI IMG/M metagenome (GOLD analysis project Ga0257121, IMG submission 190180) | Marine microbial communities from Saanich Inlet, British Columbia, Canada - SI106_100 | ecosystem: Environmental > Aquatic > Marine > Inlet | place: Canada: British Columbia | collected...
ATTCAAAAGAATTTTTAAAAAAAATTAATCTTAAATATATTGTAATGTGTGAAAACCTATCTATTTCAGGAATAAATACAGCTGGAATTCCAGATCATGTAATGAAAACATTAATTATAGATCTAAAATTTAATGAAAAATATTTTGAACGTGTAATTCACCATGAGCTATTTCATATTATAAACGATGGTTTTAAAGATTTATTTAATGAGGATGAATGGAAAAAATTTAATGAACCAAATTTTGAATATGCAGATTGCTCTACTTGTTCAATAAAATTAGGACTTGATACTTATAAAAATACTAATGGTTTTTTTACTGAATACTCAATGACAATTCCATCTGAAGATATGGCAGAAGTATATTCGCATTTAATAATGGGTAATTATAAAAATTTAGATGATAAAATTCTTAAAAAAAAAATTAAATTTATAAAAGATAAATTCAATGAAATTGATAACACTTTTGTATTTTAGATATGATTAAAAAAGTTAAAGCCTCACTGCATGAAAAGTTAATTTTAATATTTCTAATACTATTGGGAGTTTTTGCTTTAAGTTTTACCATTTTAATCAAAAATAAATGTTTATTTGTAAAAAATTTTGATCCCCAAAAAATTAACTATTCAAAACCAAATAACATTGTTGTACTTAATGCTGAGTGTGGAAATGTTATCATTGAACTTTATCCTGAGATATCTCCAAACGGGGTTGAAAGATTTAAAAAATTAATTAATTCAAAATCATATGACAATGTAGCTTTTCATAGAGTGATCAAAGATAAACTTGTCCAAACTGGAGATATTCAGTTTGGTAAAAAAGATCAAATAGATTATGGAAAAATTGGAACTGGTAAATCTGGTCTTGGCACTATCAAATCAGAAATAGATGCTGAATTTAATTTTGATAAGGGCAGTGTTGGTCTAGCAAGATCACTAAAATATAATACAGAGGATAGTCAATTTTTTATAATACTAGATGATGAACCATTATTTGGGGGTGAATACACTCCTATAGGAAAGGTAATCTATGGAATTCAGGTATTAAAAAAAATTAAATACTCTCATCGATCAGAATACATATTAAGACCAGATTTTATTAATACTGTAAGAATGTTTAAATAAAATAATTATCTACTTGTTATTAATTTAATAATAAATTTATGATATATTTTTAAGATGTCAGTTCATATATCAGACCAAATAATTAAGAAAGAGTGGATAGATTACAATAACCACATGAACATGGCTTACTATGTTTTGGTTTTTGATGATGTTTGGGAAATTATTTTAAAAAAATTTCAAATGGGGGAAAACTCAGCTAAATCAACTAACATGAGTACTATGGTTGTTGAAACTCACACAACATACAATAGTGAAGTTAAATTAGGAGATGAAGTTGAAATCAATCTAACTTTTTTTGATCATGATAAAAAAAGATTACACTTCAAAATGGAAATGATTGAAAAATCTTCAAGAAAATTATCTGCCACACTTGAAATGTTATCTCTATATATCGATCTGAAGAAACGAAAAGTTGCTGAATTTGAGCAAGAAAAAATAGATATTATGGATAAATTTATAGCAACCAATAAAGATCAATTTGAAAGTAATAATTTAGTGATTACAGGTAAATTAAAAAAATAATTAATTTACTAAAGGTTTACCAGTTGCAAGTGTGTGTTTAATTCTATCTTGAGTTTCCTTAGTCTCAATTAATCTCATAAAAGCATCTAATTCCAATTTATATAAGTCATCTTCAGTTAAAGTTTTATCAATTGTTGTGTCTCCACCACTTAATACATGAGCTAGTTCTTGTGCTACTTTCAAACCATGATCTAGAATTACTTTGTCATTATATAATTTATCTAAAATCTTATTCATTTCAGGAAGAACTATTTTTCCTGGAAGATTAAGTTTTGTCTCTAATGGAGCTTTAAAGTCTTTATTATTATTTAAAATTTCTTTTGAAACCTCAAGCAAACTATTTCTATTCATAATTTTTTTGTCTTCAGGTTTTAAGTATTTCATTGGCTCGGCCTCAACTGGTGAAGTTGCAGTTTTACCATAGCCAATAATATCAAATACTTTAAGAGGTGCATAATTAGGATCATTTTTAGCCTCATTTGTATCTAGCCATCTTGCCAACATTTCTTTACATCCTCCTCCTGCTGGGATTAATCCAACAATAGTTTCAACTAAACCAACAACAATGTTTGTGTGAGAAGCTACAAAATTACTTTGAACCATTACCTCAAACCCTCCACCAAGTGTCAAACCTGAGGGTGCTGAAATTACTGGATGTTCAGAATATTTTAAATGCTTACATGTTTCTTGAAAATATTTAATAAATTTTTCAATAGATTTGAAATCACCTTTATCTGCAAAATCCATTGTATATGTTAAATTTACTCCAGCAGAAAATTGCATACTTTCATTAATGATAATTAGAGGTTTGTCGGTTGCTTTTTTAAGTGCATCCATTGAGTCATAATCAAGTGCATTAGCTTTAGTTGTAAATTCAACAATATTATATTCATTGAAACGATAAACTTGAGCTGAATTATTTCCATCAATACTCACAGCTTTCTTTTTAACTTTTCCTAATGTTTCAATTTCAGTATATTTTTGTCTAGAACCATAAAAATCTTGGTTTTTAGTTTTAGATAAATTTTCTAAAAACTCATTTCCTTCAAACTTATCGATTTTATTAAAAAAATCCTCAACACCAATTTCCTCTAACATTTCAAATGGGCCTTTAGTCCAGTTAAAGCCTAGTCTCATCGCTTCATCAATGTCATTAAAATCTTTAGTAATTCCAGGAACTAATGAAGATGAGTATCTTATAATTTTTGAGATAACTGACCAGGCATACTTACCAAATTTGTCGTCTCTTGAGATTAAAGATTTTAAATCAACTTTATCAGAACCAATATTAATTTTTTGACTTGTAGAATACTCACCAGTTTCAAGGTTAATTGCTTCCATAACCTTCGTTGCACCAGTTTTATTCATTCGGTAAAAACCACCCTTACCTTTTCGACCAGTATAACCTGTTTCTATTAGTTTTTTAACAAGAGAGATTTCTTTAGCAACTTCCTGAAAAGGATCGTTTGCTGGCAATTCTTTTATAAAACTTTTTAGAACATCAGCCATTAAATCAATACCAATTAAGTCATAAAGACCAAAAACCCCTGTCTTTGGAATTCCCATCGGTCTTCCAAATATTGCATCAGCTTCCTCAATACTTAATTTCATTTTAAAAGCTTCGGTCATTGCAACTTGCATTGCGAAAACACCTATTCGATTTCCTAAAAATCCTGGAGTATCATTACAGACGATTGCTCCTTTTCCAAGCTCCACCTCACAAAACTTCTTTAACGAGTTTATTTTAGCTAAATCATTATTTTCATTTTTAACTATTTCTAATAATCCCATATACCTCACAGGATTAAAAAAGTGAGTAATACAAAAATCTTTTTTTTCTTCTGGTGTTAATTTTTCAGATAAAACTTTAATAGGAATAGATGAAGTATTTGATGAAACAATTGCTCCCTCTTTTCTATTTTTGAAAATTTTTTCGTAAATATTATGCTTTATATCAATTCTCTCAACTACTGCTTCAACAACCCAATCAGCTTCTTTGACCACATCAAAATTATCATTAATATTACCTACTTTAATATTTTCAATTTGTGATTTATCTAACAGTAACGGTGGTTTTGACTTGAATATTCTATCCCTCGCTTTTTCCGATATTTCTGTTGTAAGATCCAACAATGTAACTGGTACTTTTGCATTACATAAATGAGCTGCAATCCCACTCCCCATGGTTCCTGATCCAATTACTACAACTTTTTTAATATCCATAATTTAATTTTGAGAAGAAATTTATATTGAAAAAATATAATTAAGTAAATTAATTATCTATTAATTCCTCTTAGTCTCTCAGATCTTCTTCTTAAAAGCTCTGCACTAACTAAGATTAAAGTAGACATAATAATCAAACATGTCGCAACTGCCATAATAGTTGGGCTTAATTGTTCTCTTAATCCTACCCACATTTGAATTGGAATAGTAGTGTTCTCTAATCCAGCTAAGAATAGTACAACCACAACTTCATCAAATGAAGTCACAAAAGCAAACAAGGCTCCTGAAATAACCCCTGGCATAATTAATGGTAATGTAATTTTCATAAATGTGTTTACTGGATTACTTCCTAAACTTGCTGCAGCACGTGTTACACTATGATCAAAACCAGTTAATGTTGCAGTAACCGTGATTACTACAAATGGAGTTCCCAAGATTATATGTGATAATATTATTCCTGTGTGAGTTGCGGCTAAGCCAACTTTTGCCATAAAGAAAAATATTGCTGTACCTGAAATGATTAAAGGAACAATCATGGGTGAAATTAGTAAAGCCATGAATGCAGCTTTATATGGCATGTATCTACTGCTTAAACCTAATGCAGCAACCGTTCCAAGAATGGTTGATCCTATTGTTGCAAAGAAAGCTATGATTAAACTATTTTTAGTAGCAAGTCCCCATGGGTTCTTGGTTCCATAAATCATATCTTCATACCATCTTAGAGAAAACCCTTCTGGATCTAATGCTAACATTTTTGCAGAAAAGTGAATGTATTGCTCAGCATTAAATGACAATGGCAATATTACAAACAAAGGCGCTATCAAAAAGAAAAAAACTAAACCACAAAAGAACAGGTATGTGTAATGCCAAATTCTATAATTTAAAGGTGTGTGATTTGGTAATGCCATAATTATCCTAATTTAATATTATCTATTCCTACAAGTTTATTATAAATCCAATAAATAGTTAGTACTCCAACTAACAACATAGTTCCAAGGGCAGATGCAAACGCCCAGTCTAAAGAACTCTTCATATGATAAGCAATTGTATTACTAATTAATGATCCACTTGCTCCACCCACTAATGCGGGGGTAATGTAATATCCTATCGCTAAAATAAATACCAATAAACATCCAGCACCAATTCCAGGAATGGTTAATGGAAAATAAATTTTTACAAAAGATACCAGTGGTGTTCCACCTAATGATTTTCCAGCTCTCATCAAGCTAGGTGATATAGTTTTCATAACACTATAAAGAGGTAAAACCATAAAAGGTAATAATATTTGTGTCATTGCAACAAATGTACCAATTACATTATACATAAGCTCCGGCCTATTATCGTCAGCAGCTAAGCCAATCCAAACAATTAAATCATTAATTGGACCTTGTTGCTGAAGTAAAACCATCCAACTAGAGGTTCTTACTAATAATGACGTCCAAAAAGGAAGTAACACACAAATCATAAGTAAATTACTGTATTTCATAGGTAGTGTTGCTAGTAAATGTGAGATTGGGTAAGCAAGAATAAAGCAGAATATGGTAACCCAAAAAGCTACATTTAATGTCCTTAACCATAAGGTTTTGTGAATTCTTCTATCCTCTGGAACTTGAATTATATTTCTATCTTGATCAAATCTTCTATCTATACCTTTTAAATATTTTGCGTAAGACCAGTTTGGAGCTGTATTTTTAAGAGCTACTAGATATTCACTTTGACCCCACCTTTTATGAACTTTAATAAATTGCTCTTTGTAATTACCTTCTTCAAATTTATTAATTTTTCTAACTGTCTTTTTAATTAAGCTACTAAAACCACCTTTTTCATAGTTTAATCTAGCTATAATTTTACCGTAAGTTTTAGTTTTCTTTAAATAAGATAAATCTTCATAAAGACCTTTGTAAACCGGCTCTTCAGGCAAATCTTGGCCATCCCATTTTTCCATCGCAGCAAATGTCTTAGGAAGCATTTTAGTAATCATTCGATCATCAACACTTCTAAAAAGCATATCTCCAATTGGAAATATATAAATTATTAAAATAAATAAAAATAGTGGAGCAACGAGTGCAACAGCTTTAAGTTTATTTTTTCGCTCAGCTTTTTTTAAGCTAACCTCTAAAGGTAATCCGTCAGATGATAATATTTGTTCTTTGCTCATAATAAAAAAGGGCAGTTATAAATAACTGCCCCTTTAATATAGTATAAAAAACTATTCTATAAAACTAAATTATAGACCAGCTTTCATAGCTTCCCATTTTTCACCAATTTCGTCTTGGTTATCTGCCCAAAACTCAGGGTTCATAAGGATGTATCTTTTAGTGTTAGCAGGCGCTGTTGGCATATGTGGTACCATGTTAGTCTTACCATCTTTAAACCAAGGCTCTCCAGTTTCCATAACTGCGATTGAAGATTTTCTCCAAGGCGCGTATGCAATGTACTTAGCACTTCCAGCTAAACCTTCTGAGCTAGTCATTTCTCTAAGTACTTTCAAAGCTGAACCGTCAGCATAACCTGGACCGTCTTTAACTAATGCAAAGTATTCATAGTCAAGAATTTGTCCATCCCATACTTGTACAAGTGGAGTTCCTTCCATTTGTGCATTAAAGAATCTACCATTCCAACCAGTAGCCATTACTACTTCACCATTAGCTAGTAGTTCTGGTGGTTGAGCTCCAGCATTCCAGAATACACATCCGCCGTTTGGATCTTCACATAAAGCTTTAAGTTTATTCATAGCTCTATCGATTCCACCATCAGCATTAAGTTTTCTGTAAGTTAAGTCAGAACCTTTACCAGGGTTAACACCGTCTGCAGTGATAGCAATTTCTAAGTTAGACATTGCACCTTTGTAAAGAGCTCTCTTACCAGGGAACTTTTTAGTATTAAAAAAGTCTTTCAATGAAGTTGGTTTTTTAGTTCCAATTGTTGAATCATTGTAAGCAAAGTTCCAAGAGTACAGAATGTTTCCAACTGCACATTTTGAAGGCATACCAGTAAAGAAGTCTTGACTTGCAGGTGTTCCATCTGGAGCAGGTGCAAAGTCTTTATCAAAATCGAATTCATGGAAGATACCTTCGTCACATCCAACGATAGTATCTTTTGCGTATACATCGATAATGTCCCAAGTTATTTTTCCAGCTTCTTTTTGAGCTTTAATTTCTGATAATCCACCAGTGTAGTCTACCCAGTTTACAGGTATTCCAAGTTTTGCTGCTGTAGGATCACCGTAACCCAATTTTTGTGACTCTGTGTAAGCTCCACCCCAAGACACTACAGTAACTGCAAATGCTGAAGTTGTTACAGAAAGTACAAAAGAAAGAGCAAGTAATAATTTACTTATTTTTTTCATGTATTCTCCTATATAACGTTAACGTTTTTATTTTATAAAGTGATACTAAAACAATATAGAATAGCATAGTCAACAGCTGATTAAGGCTAATTTGTCTTATTTATATTGTGAATAATTTAAGTGATTACTTGGGATCTAAAGCTCTGCAGTCAACACTATTCCAACCGATATTAATTTCTTTACCTGCTTTAATGTCCATTCTGTTTGAGCTATTTGGAACTTTTAGAATAAATTGATCATTACCCAAAAGATCCACTCTCAATCTTGTGTGATCACCATGGTATATAACTTCTTCAATCTTACCTTTGTGATTGTTATCCATTTTAGTTTCTGGATCAATCAATGCTCTTTCGGGTCTCAAAGATACTGTAGTTTTTTCCCCTTTTGTTTTTGCAACAATAGGATTTGCTAAAATTTCTGAACCTGAAGTTAGTTTGACTTTGCATTTATCACCCGAAACATCAGATACCTCTCCTGCAAAAGTATTGTTTTCTCCAATGAACTCTGCAACAAAAGAATTAACAGGTCTTTCATATAACTCATCTGGACTAGAAAGTTGCTGGACTTTTCCATCATTAAAAACTGCAATTCTGTTAGACATTGTTAAAGCCTCTGTTTGATCGTGCGTAACATATACAACTGTTACACCAATGCTTTCGTGAATATGTTTAATTTCATACTGCATGCTTTCTCTTAAATTTTTATCTAAAGCACCAAGAGGTTCGTCCATTAAAACTAACTGTGGATCAAATACTAGTGATCTTGCAACAGCGACTCTTTGTTGTTGTCCACCTGATAATTGCATTGGCATTCTAGACTCAAAACCCTGAAGAGATACCATTGATAATGCTTTATCAACTTTTTTATCAGCTTCATCTTTTGGAATTTTTCTAACTCTTAATGGAAATGCTAAATTTTCATAAACAGTCATGTGGGGAAACAAAGCGTAATTTTGAAATACCATTCCAATTCCTCTTTTGTGTGGAGGAATATCTGAGATAACTTTGTTATCTAAATAAATTTGTCCATTTGTTGGAGTTTCAAATCCAGCCAACATCATCAAGCATGTTGTTTTTCCAGAACCAGAGGGTCCAAGCATTGTTACAAATTCACCTTCGGCAATATCTAGATCTAAACCTTTTACGACTAGTTGCTTACCGTCGTAACTTTTATCTACATTCTCGAATCTTACAAAGTGATCATTACCCATACGACTTTAAAACATTTGTTAGATTGATAATCAAGTAATTTATTTAATATGTAACTCTTTACTCATATTACAAAACAATTCACTGCCATTTTCTGTTACTCTAATAGCCTCAGATGCTTCAACACCCCAATCACCGAATTGCATTACTGCAATCATATGAAAACAAACATTAGGCTCTAAAACAGTCATGTCTCCTTTATATATATTAAGAGTATGCTCTCCCCAGTCCGGCGGGTATCCAATTCCGATTGAATATCCAGTTCTGGATTTTTTATCTATTCCATATTTGTCTAATATTTTCCAAAACGCTTGCGCTACATCATCTGCAGTATTTCCAGGTTTTACAGCACTAATTCCTGTTTCTAGCGCCTCAATAGTTTTTTTCATTGTATCAATTTTTAATTGATCAGGTTTGCCAAGTAACACTGTTCTAGCCATTGGCGCATGATATCTTTTATAAACACCTGACAATTCAATAATAGTTGCTTCACCTTCTACAAATTTATCTTGAGTAGCAGTTAAATGTGAAGCTGAGGTGCCCTTACCTGTTGGAAGTAAAGTTGCGATACTTGAATACTCTCCCCCAAATTCCTCTGTTCCATAAAATAATGATTTTTGAATTTCTCCAACAGCATCACATTGTCTAACACCTGGATTAATAACTTCCATTGCAGTCTTCATTCCTTTTTGAGAAATTAAAGCAGCTGATTTCATAAATCCAATTTCAGCATCAGATTTTACTAATCTTGCCCAGTTGACAAGTCTATCACTGTCTACAATTTTAGCATTTGGTAAACCTTGTTTAATTTTTTCATGACAGAATGCCGTATAATAATGAGCATCCATTTCGACACCCACAGAAAGTTTATCCCACTTTCTCTCTTTGATTATCTGAACTAAGTAATCATAAGGGTGTTTTGGCCACGTATGAATATAATTTTCATCATAAACAATAATATTTTCATCTTTTAAATATGTTTTTATATATGCTCCACCAGAGTCTTGTGCTCTCACAAAACATAATGGTTCTTCAGCATCAACATGGACTATTGCACATTGAGCATAATAAAAAGACCACGCATCATAACCCGTTAAATAATTAAGATTATTAGTATCATGTGAGATTAATAGTTCGATGCCTTTTTCTTGCATCATTTTTTGAACTTTTGTTAATCTTTGTTTGTATTCTTCTTTTGTAAAATCCATATTCCTAATCTTTAAATAATTGTCCGAAACCGTCAATATTTTTATTATAATTAATCTCTTTTAATGTATCCCAGATCAATGTTTGGTTGCTTGAAAGAACAATCTTACCTAATTTTTTTTCTAACTTATCTATTAGAGATAAAACGGGAAGAGCAGTACAAGAAACAAATAAAGCATCACTTTTAGATAAATCAATTTTAGATAATACTTCAAATAGATAGTCTTGATCTACTTTTCCAATATCAAGATCAGATGCAATATCAAAAAAAGATAATGAAACAACATCGATATTTTCTTTTTTAAAATATTCTGCAACAGATTGGTTAATATCATTGGTATAAGGCGTGAATACAGAAATTTTGTTAACGTTAAATTTTTTTAAAGCCTTTATAGCTGATGTAATTGGAGTTGTGACTTTGGTATTGGGTTTTGCAAGATTAACTTTTTCATAAATTGAAGAATATCCAGCAGCTATTGTTCCCGATGTACAGCCATAAGCAACACAATCTAATTTTTGATCTGGTAATATTTCTTTTGTGACATCAGTGATATCATCAGCCATCTTTTTTAATGTTTCGTTAGTTAATGGATTGTAACAATGAATTCGATTAGAAAATAAATCAATTTCCTTTCCATAAATTACGTTGTTAAAATCTTTTTCAATTCTAAAATCACTTGCAAGGGTAATTAAACCAATTCTAGGATTAGGTTTTTCAAGGTATTTTGGGTCAATTTTATCAAGTTTCATACGTCAAAGAGATTAAATATATATTGCTAAAATTGTCTAGTTAAATTAGGGTTTCATTAATAGCGATACATAACTCGTCGTAAGACTTCAAAGCTGTACGAAAGTGGGATCGATCGTCTTAAATTTAATTATTTAGGAGGTTTGAATGAAATTTGGATATTTTTGTAATACGACTAATTGGAGTCATAAACCATACAATCAATTATTAGACGAGGTAAAAGAGATTACCACTTATTGTGATAAAAATAATTGGAACTCAATTTGGTATACAGAACATCATTTTAATCATGAAGGAATGGAGTCTTGTACAAATCCCCTAATGATGGGCGTTGATGCGGCGGCAAGAACAAAACAAATTAGAATTGGACAAGCTTGTAATGTAATTACATTTCACAACCCTATCCGATTAGCAGAAGATATTGCTTTACTTGATCAATTATCAAATGGAAGAGTTGATGTTGGAATTGGTCGAGGAATTTATGGAAGAGAAGCTATTAATATGAATAAAGAGGCTGATCTTAAAGACCAAGCAAAAAACTTCAGATTGTTTGAAGAAAGTTTAACCATAATGAAAAAAGCTTGGACTGAAAAGTTTTTTAGCCATCAAGGTGAGTTTTATATCTACCCTTCTCCAAATTTTACATGGCAACATGACATGAGTCCGCCTAGTGAGGAATTTTTAGATACAAAAACAAATGAAATTAAAAAGATAAGTATTGTTCCAAAACCTAAACAAAGCCCTCATCCACCAATATGGCAAGTTGTCGATGGTGCTAGATCAATTGAATGGGCAGCACAAAATGGATTAAATACCATTATGTGGATCCCAACAGTTAAAGCATTAAAGAAGAGATTTGAAATTTATCAGGAAGCAAAATCTAAAGCTGAGAATAGAGATGTTCCTTTAGGCGAAGGTATATCATTAGTTAGGGATATGTTTGTTGCTGAAACAATGGAAGAGGCGGAAAAAATGGCTGGCGAACATATTATTAATTATATGAAATGGGTATGTCATTGGAGAGGTTTAGGAAATCATATGGATCCAGGTGAAGAATTACCAGAAACTAAACACAAACTGGATTTATTAAATTATGATTTTCTTCACAAAAGAAATTTATTATTTGGAACTCCTGAATACGTTGTTAATAAAATTAATGAACTTAAATCAGAGTTAAATCTTCAAAATTTACAAGTATGGTCTAATTTTCCTGGTATAGATCATGAGGCTTGTATGAGAAGTATAAAACTGTTTAATGATGAAGTGATACCAAAAATTAACTTTAATAATGATGATGTGGAGAAAGCTAGTTAATGAAACTTGAATTAAGAAAATTTACAAAGTTTGTAGATAAAACTTTTATCGAAGGTGGCAAGGAAGCAAAAGAACCTGTGTTGTTAGTATCGGTTGCAGCTGTTTTTAAAAACCCATGGGCTGATCAAGGTTTTGTTGAGGATTTAAAACCAATTATTTTAGATCTTGCTCCAAAGTTAGGAGACATTCTTGTTCCAGAATTAATAAAAGAAATTGGCTCACCTGATAAAATTTTAGCCTACGGTAAAGCTGGAACTGTTGGTCTTAATGGAGAAATTGAGCATGCATCAGCATTTATTCATACTTTAAGATTTGGAAATAAATTTAGGGATGCAGTTGGTGGAACTTCTTACCTAAGTTTTACAAACACAAGAGGACCTGCGGGATCCAAAATATCAATTCCAATGATGCATAAAACAGACTCTGGTTTAAGACCTTATTATTTAACACACGAATTCACCATTCATGACGCGCCGTTTGATGATGAGATTGTAATTGCTATAGGTGGCGCTTCATCAGGTAGAGCTCACGCAAGAACTGGAGACCGTTATCAAGATATGAAGGAAATGGGACTAGATCCTAAATAAAATGTCTCAAGGTTTTGACCTTAAGGGTAGCTATTACTCTTATAGAAACAAAGAAACAATTCCATCAGTATTTATTCATGGTGTTGGTCTTGATCATCAAATGTGGAAACCTCAAATAAATTCATTAAATGATTTTTCAACGTTAACTTATGATTTATTGGGACATGGAAAATCTGAATTAATAGATAATGAAGTATCTTTAGATGACTTTTCTAGTCAACTTAAGTCACTATTAGATTTTTTAAATATTAAAGAAATTAACCTCATTGGTTTTTCTTTAGGATCATTAATAGCTATAGATTTTACAATAAAATTTAAAGAATATTTAAATACATTAACTTTAATGGGGACAACTTATCAAAGAACTGATGAGGAAAGATCAAAAGTTTTGGATAGATTTGAACAAGCTAAATTAAATAAACCTATATCAAGACAAGCATTAAAAAGATGGTTTAGTGACAAATATTTAGATGAAAATCCTGAAATTTATAATGAGTTCATGAATATTTTAAACAAGAAACCTAAGGATCATAATAATTTTTTAAAAGCTTATAAATTGTTTGCAAATCATAGAGATGATATTGAGTTAATTAAAAAAATTGAAACAAAAACGCTCATTATGACAGGATCAGATGACCCAGGGTCAACTGTTGCAATGTCTGAATCTTTGTCGAAAGACCTTGTAAACTCTAAATTTGTTGAAGTAAAAAATGGAAAACATCTTTGTAGTATCGAGTGTGCAGATGATGTAAATATAAATCTTAAGAATTTTATTTATAATTAAATGTCTGAAATAAAAAATTTTAAAATGTATATTAATGGTGAATGGGTTGAATCTTCATCAGGTAAAAAGATTGAGACTTTAAATCCAGAAACCAATAAAGTGTGGGCTACTGTACCAGAGGCTAGTGAGGTTGATGTTGATAAAGCAGTCAAAGCTGCCCAAGATGCTTTTAATGGTTCTTGGTCCAACCTTCATCCAAAAGAAAGAGCAAAATTTTTAAGAAACATTGCTGATCAATTAAGAACTAATGCTGAGCATTTAGGTAAAATAGAAACAATAGATACTGGAAAATTATTTAAAGAAATAAAAACTCAAGCAAGCTATATTGCTGAATACTATGATTATTATGCAGGATTAGCTGATAAAGTTGAAGGAACAGTTGTGCCTATTGATAAGCCTAATATGCAAGTTACAACAACACGGATTCCTATTGGCGTGATAGCTGCAATAATTCCCTGGAATTCACAAATGCTATTAACTGCTGTGAAGTTAGCACCAGCACTTGCGATGGGAAATACTGTTGTAATCAAAGCCTCAGAATTAGCTCCTGTCACACTTTTAGAATTTGCAAAGTTAATTGAAAGCGCAGGCTTACCCAAAGGTGTGGTTAATGTAATTACTGGATTAGGGGAACCATGTGGTAAAGCTTTAACTACTCATGATCTTGTTGAGAAGATTGCTTTTACTGGAGGTCCTGAAACAGCTCGTCATATTGTAAAAAATTCTGCAGAAAATTTATCTCAAGTAAGTTTAGAATTAGGTGGAAAGAGTCCGGTAGTTTTATTTAATGATGCTGATCAAGAAAATGCTTTAAATGGAATTACTGCAGGTATTTTTGCAGCAAGTGGACAAAGCTGTATTGCTGGATCAAGATTATATATTCAGTCTAAAATTTATGACGAATTTTTAGATAAACTTGTTAAAAAAGCAGAAGGTATAAAATTAGGATCACCTATGGATCCAGATACCCAAATGGGGCCCTTAAATAGCTTTAAACAATTAGAAAATATTGAAAAAAATATCAAAGCTACAGTTGAACAAGGTGGAAAGATTAGATGTGGAGGAAAAAGATCATCGATTTCAAATGAAGGTTATTATTTTCCTGCAACTATAATTGAATGTGAAAACCATAATTTACCTACAGCAGAAAATGAATTATTTGGTCCTGTTTTATCAGTAATGAAATTTGAAAATGAAGAAGAAGCAATAAATCAAATGAATGATAACCAGTATGGTTTGTCTTCAGGAATTTATACTACTAATCTAGGCAGAGCTATGAGAGTATCAAAAGCTGTTAGAGCTGGGATAGTATTTGTAAATACATACAGATTGATATCACCATCAGCACCATTTGGAGGAATTAAAGATAGTGGTTACGGCAAGGAGGCTGGTATAGAGTCTATTAAAGAATATACACGAATAAAAACTACTTGGTTTAATTCATCTGAAGATCCTATGGATGACCCATTTACAATGGGATAATAGATTGCCTTTAAAGCATTTACTCATTTTACTATTTATTGCAATTGCTTACGGAAGTGCATTTCCAGTTACAAAATTAGCATTAAACAATTCCGTCCCCCCTATCCTTATGGCTTCACTAAGAATGGGAATTGTATTAATTATATTAATTCCATACTGGCGATTTAAAATACCAGAAAGAAAATATCTCACATCATTGATTGCTTTTTCAATTTCAATGGGAGTAATGGTTTATGTGTTTATGACTTTATCCCTTTATCATTCATCAATTATTTCACCTGTAATTGTTGGCTCACAATTAGCTATACCTTTTGGAGTGTTGTTAAGTGGAGTAATGCTGGGTGAAAATATCAGTTCTAAAAAGTGGATTTTAATTTTTTGTGCTTTTTTTGGAATATTAATAATATTCTTTGACCCTGAGTTAGCTAACAATTTTCTAGGTTTATTTTATGCAGGCTTAATGGCATTGTTTTTTGGTTTAGCCCAAGTTTATTCAAGACAATTAAAGAATCTAGATATCAGCTTAACCAATGCGTTTACTGGTTTATTTGGTTTTGTTATATTAATGATCTTATCTTACTTTATTGAAGGTCATACAATCTCTAATATTAAATCAATAAATATTAACACTTGGGTTTTTATATTTTATCAGGCTGTTATTGTTTCTTTGGGCGCACACCTATTAATGTTTTATCTATATAAATTTTATACTGTTGGACAAATTTTTCCTTCATATTCATTATTCCCAATCTTTGGCATTGGGTTATCTTTCTTAATTTTTGGTGAAGTGCCTACGCTTCTTTTTCTTATTGGAAGCATAATTGTCTTAACTTCTGTATTTTTACTTCATAAAACGAGATAATTTAACCATTGTAAAATAAGAATAATCGTAATTTAATTACGTTTTTATAAATTGTTAACAATTAAAGAGGAAGATAATGAAAAAACTATTTATTGCTGCATTTATGCTTGTTTCAAGTTTTGGAACAAATGTAATGGCAGACGGACATGCGATCAAGATGGGGATTATTTTAGGATTTACGGGTCCTATTGAATCGCTAACACCAGCTATGGCTGGATCTGCAGAGCTTGCTTTTAAAGAAGCTTCTGACTCAGGTTCACTATTAGGTGGAAAAAAAATTGAAGTAGTAAGAGCAGACTCAACTTGTGTTGACTCAGCAGCAGCAACGGCAGCAGCTGAAGGTGTTATCTCACAAGGTGTAGCAGCAATTATGGGAGCTGACTGTTCAGGTGTAACGGGTGCGATTGCATCAAATGTTGCTGTACCAAATGGTGTAGTAATGATTTCACCTTCTGCAACTTCACCAGGATTAACAACTCTAGATGACAATGGGTTCTTTTTTAGAACAGCTCCTTCTGATGCTAGAGGTGGACAAATTTTAGCTGACGTAACAAATGATAGAAAAGTTAAAAGTGTAGCTATTACTTATACTAATAATGACTATGGAAAAGGTTTGGCAGATGTTTATAAAGCTGCTGCTGAAGCTCATGGTATTAAAGTTACAGCTGTTACTGCTCACGAAGATGGTAAAGCTGACTACTCATCTGAAGTTGCAACATTAGCTTCTGCGGGTGGTGATGCTATGGCTGTAATCGGTTACCTTGACCAAGGTGGAAAAGGTATGATTCAAGCTGCATTAGACTCAGGTGCTTTTGATACTTTTGTTTTATCAGATGGTATGATTGGGCAATCACTTGTTGATGCATTTGGAAAAGGTTTAAATAAATCTTTTGGAACTATGCCTGGATCAACTGGGAAAGGTGCTGGAGTATTTGCTGAAGTAGCAAAAGCTGGTGGCATTGATTCTTCTGGTCCATACACAGGTGAGTCATACGACGCAGCTGCATTAATAGTTTTAGCAATGCAAGCGGGTAACTCTGCTGACAGAGCATCAATTGCAAAAAATGTAATGGGTGTTGCTAACGCTCCTGGAACAAAAATTTATCCAGGTGAGCTTAAAAAAGGACTAGATTTATTAGCAAAAGGTAAAAAGATAAATTACGAAGGTGCAACTGGAGTAACATTTACTAATGTTGGTGAAGCTGAAGGTTCTTTCTTAGAGCAAGAAATTAAAGGCGGAAAATTCAAAACTAAAAAACAAAGATAATTAATATCTTAATTTTAAAGCCCTCAGCATTGAAAATTGCTGAGGGTTTTTTTTATTTAAAAATTATACAATATTCTAAAAATACCAATTACTGAAATGGTTATCAAAAAATAAAAAACTACTTTTCTGTAAGTTTCTTCTCTACTTTTAATAAAAAATTTATTACCAATAAAAACACCTAAAGGTAAAATAACTATAAGTGGAATAGATCTATACAAAGTAGTCATATCAACAATTCCCCCAAAATAACTTAAAAAAAATGCATAAGTATCAGTTATAAAAAATAATGCTGCTAAAGAACCCCTTATAAAAATTGGTTGCATACTTGTGATAAGTAAAAATAAAGCGACTGGCAAACCACCCAATGTTGATAATCCATTTAATGCACCAGAAATAATCCCAGTTAAAATCTTTATAAAATTATTATCAATTTTTTTATTTGAATAACCTTTCATTAAAAGAATTGAAAAAAATATTATAATAATACAAATTAATAAGTGAGTTAAATTTGGTGAAAAAATTTTTAAAAGATAAAGTCCAATTGGTGAGCCGATAGCAATGCCTATTAAAATTTGAAACACAAATTTCCAATTAATCTTATTCCAAATATAAGGAACCATAAAAATACTAATTGCCACTTCAAGTATCAGAATAATTGGAACAATTTCTATAGCTGGCAAGATAAACGCCAGTCCTGAAACAGAAGTGGCCGAAAACCCAAAACCATTAAACCCTCTAATTATAGACGCAACTAGTATAATCAAACTTATTAGAAAAAGTTCAAATAGACTGAAGTTTAGATAATCTAATAAAATCATTTTGATTTAGAGCTTTGTTGAAATATTGGTCTTAACTTTATTAATTAAAACATATACTTGTCTGCTATATACATAGCCCAAGCTATTGCGGCACCTAATATAATATATTTCATTTATTGGTTATTTTATTTCTATTTTCTCTGGAAGTATACCTTTAGGTCGATATCTCATTATCAACAACAAACCGAGACCCATCATTAAATATCTAAAATAAGGAACACTTTCTATTAAATGAATTTTTAAAACGTGTGTATCTGCCATTCCAGAAGTGAATAAATTGATTAAAAATAATGCAATTGGTGCAGCTTCTATCCATAAAAACCATACTGCAAATCCACCTAATATTGCTCCAAAGTTGTTACCACTACCACCCACTATAACCATAACCCAAATAAGAAAAGTATACCTCATGGGTCTATAACTTCCTGGTGTGAATAATCCATCTTGAGTAACTAACATGGCTCCAGCTATTCCAACAATTGCCGAACCTAAAATGAAAATTAACAAATGTTGTTTAACAACATTCTTTCCCATTGCATTTGCAGCTTCCTCATTGTCCCTAATTGCTCTCATCATTCTACCCCAAGGAGAGTAAAGAGCTTTTTGAGTTAAAATTAAAAGGACAATCACAACAACTAAAAATAGTCCAGAATAACAAAGTTTAACAAATACTGATGATCCTTCTATAACAAGTTGATTAAGTGCAGCCTGTCGATCTGCTAAATTAGAAATTAAAGCTAATTTTCCAGAATTAAATTTTTCAACTAAATTAATAAACCAATCAGTTGTTTGAAGATCCACTTCGTATGGTGCTGGTCTTTTAAGGCCAATTACATTTTTAACACCTCTTGTTAACCAATCTTCGTGTTTGATTATTGCAATGACAATTTCAGAAATAAGCAATGTTGCAATTGCTAAATAGTCAGCTCTTAAACCTAAGGCAACTTTTCCAACTATAAAAGCTAAACCCGCTGCAAAGAAAGCTCCAACGATCCATGAAAAGATAATTGGTAATCCAAAACCTCCAAGAAATCCTGTTTTAGCAGGGTTAACTGCTTCAATAGCTTCAATCCCTGGTTCAGCAGTTATTCTGATAATTACAATTCCAGCAACTATAATTCCAGCAATTCCATAAGTTCTTAATTTAGATTTTTCAAAATTTTTTAAAATAAATCGAATAGCTAATACCATTACTATAATTAACCATAGGCACATTAATATATCGAAACCTCCTGCACGCCATGCTTCTTGAACAGGATCTACAGATATTAGAACTGCTGCTAGTCCACCTAGGGCAGTATATCCCATAATTCCAAAGTTAATTAATCCAGCATAACCCCATTGAATATTGGCACCCATTGTCATCACTGCTGAAATTAAGCACATATTAAATATTGATAAAGCTATGTTCCATGATTGAAAAATTCCAACTAGAATTATCAAACCCATCATGATGCTGTAAGCAGCAATTACATTTAAATTTTTTCTCACAAGACTTTCCCTTTAAATATTCCCGAGGGTCGATACAGCAGTACTATGACTAATATTGAGAACGAAACTGCAAATTTATAATCTGTTGATAAAAGCTGAACCAAACTCTCAGGCTCCATACTCTCAGGTAAAATATACATAAAGAATTTTTTATAAGCATAAGTTAAAAATATTTCTGAAAAAGCAATAACATAACCCCCTAAAAATGCCCCAAATGGGTTTCCTATTCCCCCCACTATTGCAGCAGCAAATATTGGAAGCATGTTATTAAAGTAGGTAAATGGCTTAAAACTTTTATCTAAACCATATAAAACTCCCCCAATTGTTGCTAAAATTCCAGCAATTATCCAGGTAATCATAACAATTCTTTTTGGATCAATTCCAGAAAGCAATGCCAGATCTTCGTTATCAGAATAAGCTTTCATGCTTTTTCCAGTTTTCGTTTTATTTAAAAACCAAAATAATAATGAAACTAAAACAATAGTTACAAATATAGTTAGTACTTGAGTAGACTTTATGGCCAAGCCTTCATTAAGACCAGTCATTTCTTTAAATTCTCCTGCTTTGATAATAAATTTTTGTCCATCAAAAAACCTTTGGTCTGCTGGTCCAATAATAATTCTTACAACTGCTTGAGTTACAAACATAACGCCAATACTTACCATAGCGAGTTGAACTGGAGGACTTTTGTTTACTCTGTAATATCTGAAAACAAACTTATCAATGAAAAGCATGTAGGCAATCATAAACATTATAGCAAATGGAATTGCTACTAGTGCTGTTGGCAAAACTCCCAATGAAAAACCTAGTGATTGCAGATACCACGTAAATAAAATTGTAACCATTGTTCCAAATGACATCATGTCTCCTGTTGCAAAGTTAGCAAATCTTAAAATTCCATAAATTAATGTAACAAAAATTGCACCAAGCGCTAATTGAGAACCATAAGATAGCGCAGGAATAAATATATAATTTAATAAAAGTATAATTGAATTCAGAATATCCATATTATCCACCTAGAAAAGAGCTTCTTACTCTTGGATCATTTAATAATTCTTGACCAGTTCCTGAATAACGATTTTCTCCAGTTACTAAGACATAGCCTCTGTCTGAAATATTTAAAGCTTGTTTAGCATTTTGCTCTACCATTAATATTGCAACATTAGTTCTTTTAACTTTTACTATATGGTCAAATAACTCATCCATTACAATTGGCGAAACGCCTGCTGTTGGTTCATCCAACATTAAAACTGTTGGCTTGATCATTAATGCACGACCAAGAGCCACTTGTTGTCTCTGTCCACCAGATAATTCTCCAACTAATTGATTTCTTTTTTCTTTAAGAATAGGAAATAAATTATAAATTTCATCTATAGTATCTTTGATTTCATCATTAACTAAAAAAGCACCCATTTCTAAATTTTCTTCAACAGTCATTCCTGCAAAAACATTTTTAGTTTGAGGCACAAATGAAATTCCTTTTTTTACTCTGTCTTGAGGGGATAATTTTGAAATATCTTTGCCATCTATAATTACTGATCCAGATTTTAAATTAAGCAAACCAAGCATAGCTTTCATGGCTGTTGATTTACCAGCCCCATTTGGCCCAAGAATTGAAACAATCTCTCCTTGGTTCACATTCACGGTACAAGAATTAATAATATCTGGCCCATTGCCATATCCGCCTGTCATTTCATTTCCTTCAAAATATGCCATTAATTTTGATCCTTAAGTTTTGAGCCTCTACCAAGGTAACTTTCTATTACTTTTTCATCTTTTTTAGCATCTTCAACTGTTCCCTCAAATAAAACTGAACCTTCTGCCATGACTATTACAGGATCACACAATCTACCAATAAAATCCATATCATGTTCAATCATGCAAAATGTATAACCCTTCTCTTTATTAAGCTTTTCAATAGCTGTTCCAAGATCTTTAAGTAAAGTTCTATTAACACCAGCCCCCACCTCATCAAGTAAAACTAATTTGGCATCTACCATCATGGTTCTACCTAGTTCTAACAGTTTTTTTTGACCTCCTGATAAATTTCCAGCAAGTTCGTTTGTTAAATGACCTAAGTTTAAAAAATCTACAACTTCTTTAGCTTTTTCTTTAACTAATGTTTCTTCCTCTTCAACTAGTTTTGGTTTTAATAATGCAGTCATTAATTTTTCTCCAGATTGATTTCCTGGAACCATCATTAAATTTTCTAATACAGATAAATTTGAAAACTCATGAGCAATTTGAAAAGTTCTAAGTAATCCTTTTGAAAATAATTCATATGACGGAACATCTGTAATATTTTCCTGATCAAAAGTAACTGAGCCACTTGATGATTTTAAATTACCTGCAATTAAGTTGAATAATGTGGTTTTACCAGATCCATTTGGGCCAATAATTCCTGTTATTGTTCCTTTCTTAACTTTTAAAGAACAATCAGACACAGCTGCTAAACCCCCAAAGTATTTAGATAGATTATTAATTTCTAAAATATTTTCTGACATTTTTATTTGCTAAGTCTTTTATGAATACTATTCAATGTTTTGTCTAATGACTTGAAAAATCCAGCTTTAGAAAGTTCTTTAACACCTTGTTCATTAAGGCCTTTTGGGGTTTGTGACTCTTTTACTAAATACTTTAAATCTTTTTTTGAATTTACAACTGCATCTTCTGATAATGCTAAGAATAATGATGTTATATATTTTTGAGCATTATTTCTTTTGACTCCTCTTTTAACTAACCAATTAGTCATACTATTTAATAGTTGATAAAAAGGTGCCATCATTCCTGAGGTAGACCAAAAGTTAATAGATGATTTTTCATTTTTAATTTCAACAGTAGTTCCAATTTTATCAAAGAAAGCTTTTACTTTTTTATCAGGAGGACATATCGGGACTGGCCCTTTTTTTAATGATATTGGTGGCAATGGTATGGCTCTTACAATCTTAGCTTTAACTTTTATTGCTTTTTTTAATTGAGACAAAGTAATTGTAGAAATAAAACTTACTATTGTTTGTTTTGATTTAAATTTTAGATCTTTAATTATTTTCTCACCAACAATAGGTGTAACAGCTAAAAATACCCAATCACATTTATCAACTATTTGCTGATTATCTTTAGCGATAATTATTTTTTTAAATTTTTGTTTTAAACTTCTGGCGATCTTTTTATTTCTTGCAGAGATTATAATTTTATTAAATGAAATTTTAGATGTGCAAATACCAGTAATTACTGAAGATGATATTTTGCCTGTGCCTATAAATCCTAAATTCATAAATTTGAATACTTTATATTGATTATATTGAATTAATTAATAAAAAAAGAGCCTCTAATTCTTAATAATTCTCTACTTAATTCTTCGTTTTCTTTAAAAGGTTTTCTTCCGTGTAACCAAAAGTAATTGTTAGCAATTATTGAAGATCCGACTGGTAATTTAGTTATAGTTTTATTTTTACTTTCTTCTAAAGCATCTGATAATCTTTGTAAAAAATTACCTTGTTCCATATTCTTGGGCTCTGGAAACTGATCTATATAAGAAATATTAGGTTTGCCATTTTCATCTGATGAAAAAACTGGATGTTCTACTTTGTAATCTACATTTTTACTTTTAGGTGAGCCCCAAACGAAATTCTGTTTTCCAACAGGATCATTGTATAAATCATCACAATGTTCCCAATCATCGAGGTGTAACATTGCAGTCTCTCCACCTTCTACATTTTGTTCATCAATTTTGGACATTAACAGCCAATCAGTAACCTCTTTAACATAAGTTCCATCTGTGTGTAGATCCATATTTCTGTATGCTTTTCTTAAATACGAGTCACTTTTATCTTCATGCTTCACAACAAATCTCGCATAATACTTACCAGCCATCGAGTCATGATTGGGTACTCCTATTAAGTGTGCAATAGCAGTAGATAGCTTAACTAAAAATTTATCATTAATTTTTGCTGTAATATTTTTAGGACCAATTACAAAGCAACCTGTAGATCTATCTCTAATGATGGAATTCATTAATTTGCTTAACTTATTATTTGTTAAATCATCTAAGCTTTTTGCAATAGTGAATCGCGTAAAGGGTCTAAGTTCTAACGCTGTTAAATCAAATTTATTGAAAGGGAATATTAGTTTTTCAATAATTTCATTTTCAAGATCAATATTAATTATTCTTTTTGAATTAGTATGTTCTGAAATTGTTAAACCAGAAATTTTTTCCATTATAAGTACTCGCTTAATAATGCCATCATGATAGCAGAAATTACAGTCGGATAAACAAAATTTCTTTTAGATATAAAAAAAATAAATAAGCAAAACAATACCACTGTTGCTCTACTTAAATAGCTTGCATCAGATAATACTCCTACAGGAAAAATAATTGTTCTAGCTATCAAGGCTGCTAAAGTTGAATAGGCCAAACAATTAAACCATCTAAATAATTTCGAAGTTTCTTTTATTCCTTCTGATGAAATCACACCTAGCAATCTTGAAGAAAAAGTTGCAAGTGAAGTGACTAAGATTGCAAGAACTACACTAGTTGACATTAAGTTCTCCTACAAAATAAGCAATGGTTCCACCAACAACACCACCAAGTAAAATTGACCATTCTGGAGATAAAAAATAAAATATTGGCCCCAAAAGCAAACCTAATATTACTGACGCACCTATTTGGATAGTTTTCATTGCACCTACCATCATACATAAAAAATAAATTGGATTTAAAATCGCTAAACCCATCATCATATTTTTATCCAAATAATCTGATGCAAAAAATCCAATAAATGTACCTACTACAGCGGTAGTCCATGTTGCACAGCCAATTCCAATCCAAAAGTCTATTCTGTGTTTTTTTTCAATGTCTTTATAATTACTTTTCATTATTAGCCATGCTGACACTGCAATGAAATGACATGAGAAGTAATACTTCCACTTTGGTTGACTTTTGTGCATCATTAATGGAAATAAAGAAACAGCCATTGGATACAATCGAGCATTAACAAACCAAACAGCTAGAAAAATATTTAATAACGAAGCACCAACTAATAATGACTCAGCCATAACTAGTGATCCGGGTAAAGCATAAGTCAACATGGTTGAAAAAATACTTTCTTGAATATTAAACCCTAAATTTTTAAGTAAAGCTCCAATTGCTATGAAGCAGCAACCAAGTGCAAGTGCTGGACTGTCAGGTTTTATAATAGATTTAAAGCCTCTAAAGAAAAAATCTTTATTAATCATTAGCCTCCAAGGAATAATCTACCGACATCAGGATTATTTAACAAGTCATCCCCTTTGCCAGCAATAGCAGTTTGCCCTGATACTAAAACGTATCCAATGTCAGCAAACTCTAATCCCTTTTTAGCATTTTGTTCCACTAATATGATTGTTTTTTTTTCTGTTATCTGCAGGTCTCTTAAAATTTCAAAAACCATATCAATATATCTTGGCTCCAGTCCAATTGAAGGCTCATCAACTAATAAAACAGATGGTTTCATTACGAGTGCTCTTGAAATTTCCAGTAATCTTCTTTCACCACCAGATAAAACTTTTGCTGGTTGGTTTCTTCTGTTTCTTAATCGTTCATATTTTTCAAAAATTCTTTCTGCTTCTTGATAAGATTCATCTGTATTTTCTTTTATATAACCACCCATCAATAAATTCTCTTCCACTGTCATGTCTGGAAAAACAGAATTGTCTTGCAAGATATAGGCGATACCACATGACTTTAATTTTTCTGCTGGAGTTAAGTTTGTAATTTCTTTTCCATCAATTTCTATTTGTCCTGAAAAAATATTTGTAAAACCATAAATTGAATGAAGGATTGTAGATTTTCCCGCACCATTTGGTCCAATCAAACATAAAGATTGAGCTTTACTAACTCGTAAATCAAAATCATGAAGAATTTCCATTTTTCCATAACCAGCAGATAGCTTATTAATAGTTACATGATTATTATCAGGAGATAATTTTTGTAACTCCTCTACACCTGGTGCTTTTCCTAATACATCATATTGATTAGACATTATTGGGCCCCCAAGTAAGCATCTAACACACGCTTATCATTTCTAATCTCTTCAGGTGTTCCATCAGCTAACATTTGACCATGGGCTAAACAGAAAACTTTTTGAGCTAAATTCATAATCACTTTCATATTGTGTTCAATAACCAATAAAGTAATTCCATATTCTTTATTTACTTTGATCAAACGATCAATAATTCCATTTATTAATGTTGGATTAATTCCTGCTGTTGGCTCATCTAATAAAAGCATTTTAGGCTCATTCATTAATGCCATAGCAAGTTCCAATAATTTTTGCTGACCAAAAGAAAGGTCTCCTGCTCTAAGCTTTCTTTTTTGGTGAAGACCAACAAATTTCAATAAAGTTTCAGCTTTATCAGTTAAATCAGATGGTATTTTTTGAAATACAGTAAGAATTCCATCATTTTCAGGCTTATGGCTAATTAACATATTTTCAATACAGTTTAATTTTCCATAGATTCTTGTTTGTTGAAAAGTTCTTAACAATCCTAATTTTGCAACAACTGGTACAGGTAATTCAGAAACTTCTGTTCCATCAAATTTTATTGAACCCTTGTCAATTGGATAGGTTCCAACAATAGAATTAAATAGTGTTGTTTTTCCTGATCCATTTGGTCCAATTAATCCAACAATTGATCCTTGTTCAACAGACATTGAAATGTCAACGTTAGCTTTTACTCCACCAAAAGATTTACTAACTCCTGTTACATCCAATATAGACATTATTTTAATTCTACCTGCGCCTTTCGATCTGCTTCATCAATTGTTTCACCAAATTTTTCTGGGTATTTTTCTCTTAACCATCCCATTATTCCCTCAGGAAAGTAAACAACGATTACTACAATTAAAACTCCTAAAGCAACATACTGCCAACCCAAAAAGTATGTCCAAAAACCTTCTTTAAATAAATGAAAAACAGTTGCGCCAACAAGTGGTCCCCATAAAGTTCCTTTTCCACCAAGTATTGCCATTAATACCATGAACACTCCAAAAGTTGGTCCAGCAAATGCTATTTCTGTCGGCTCAATGTAACCATTGATATGACCCATTAGTCCACCAGCTATTCCAACAAAAAATGCTGAGACCATCCAACCAATAATTTTATATCTCATTGTATGAATTCCCATTGCTTCTGCTTTGTCTTCATTATCTCTTATTGCATTTAGAACTAATCCAAACCTTGTGCTGTATGCCCACTTTAAAGTAATAAAAGTTACAACCACTAAAGCAAAACTTAAGTAATATAAAAATTGTGATGAAGACTCGTTAGAACCAAATCCTTTTGGCCAAACAGGAACAGTCATACCTTGACCAGCTCCAATGATTTCTATTCCCCCAGCTATTTCTCCAGCAGCAATTCCTAATGCTAACGTGCAAATAGCAAAATAGTGACCTCTTAAACCTAAAATTCCATAACCTATAACTCCAGCTATAATCATTGGGATTATTCCTGATAAAATTATACCCACACCAAAACCTTGGAAGAATTGTGGGATGGTATGAACAAAAGTTTTTTCACCTCCAGCATCTGTCCACTCCGCTAATGAGAAAAACATTGCTATTTGAGTGCTTGATGCAACATACATTCCAATACCAAAAAATAATATGTTTCCAAATGTGTTGTATCCCATTTGGCCACCTTGAACATCCCATGTCATGGCTAATACGATTAGAATATAAAGAAATGATAACTGAAGTTTATAAGCTGGGAATAAAAATGCTCCAACTAAGCCAAAGATTATTAAGCCAGCGTATAATAAGGTGTTTTTATTCATTAATTCATTTCTCCAAAGAAACCAAACTTTTTGCCAGATTTTGAAAATTTTCCAGTCCAATCTCTCCAATTACAAGTTGGTCCAATTCTATTTTTATACCACTTGTTAGATTTTTTAGCTTTCTGCATTATCTTAACCAACTTAGGGTGCGTGTATTTTCCAAGATTTCTTTCACACATTATTTCATAAGGATTGTAAGGTTCTTTTGATGTTGGGGTTAAATAAACACTATCTTTTAACTGAGGGCATCCTTCAATATTATGAGTATATAAATTTTTATTTAACTTAGTTCCAACGCTAAGCATATGATTATCACCACCGCTGGAATGATTTGAATAATGAATTTTTTTCATGCCCTTCATACATCTAATTCCCATTAACTGAGTGTGCAAAAGTTCGTGAAGATTGATAATTATAAAAGCTTCTTCATGCTTCATTACATCTCCAGATCTATTATTACTTTGAACAAATATTCCACCTATTCCAACACCAGCATCTCCACCATGATCCCCCTTATTAACATCTGTCCATAAAAAATATGTTTTTTTCTTATTGTTAAATCCACCAACCTGCTGGAAGTAATGACCCATTTGAGTATTAACACTTTTATCTTTTAAATCTTTCCAATTTTTACTGGTTCTAATAAATGTAATATCTAGTTTTCCATCTTTTCTATAATCATATCTATACTTTTTACCTATACCTCCAGAACCTTTATTTGCTTTTGTAGCTTCAAACATTACATTGTTTGCTTTTTCTAAAATATTTTCCATACTGCCATTTATATCTAGCTCCCTGTCTTTACCATCAGATGGTATTAGGTATATAAAGTGAATTTGATGTTCATCTGTTACATCTGGCTGGTCCTCAAAAAACCTTCCTGATTTTTTATCAGCAGCAAATAAAGTTGATGTAAATAAAACTGTTATTAATATTAAGATGATCTTTTTCATTATTTCAAATACTCTCTTTTTCTTGATAATTTAAATCTTCTATAAACCAGTATGATTACTAATAATGAAAATACTGCTGCTATTCTAAATTCTGTTCCAAGCAGGTAATCTGCCCACTCTTCAAATACTCCTAGTCCCATTCCAGATATTGCTACTGCTGGTAAATTTCCTAAACCAGCAATAATTACAATCATAAAAGATCTGACGGTGTAAGGCAAACCTGTATAAGGATGAAGTGTAAATGTGATTGCAATACAAGCACCTGCTATTCCACATAACGCTGCATTAATTCCAAAAGTTGCTGCATAAACTTTTTCAGTATCAACACCTAAAATCTTTGCTGCTCTTGCATTTTGAGCTGTTGCTCTAATTGCGCGACCTAATTTTGATTTTCTCATATAAACAACAAGAATAATTGCTGATATTACACAAACTGCTCCTGAAAATATCTTAGCATTAGGAATTGTAACCATATTATCAAACAACATAGTTGTTCCAAAATTTGATTGAGCAACCACAACGTCTGCACCAAATGCAAAGTTCATTAGTTGTTGTGCTAGAATACTTATTCCAAATGTTGCAAGTATTGATGTAAATAAATCTTTATCTACAACTTTATTAATAACAAGTTTGTACATTCCCCAACCAACACAATACATAATAATTGGTGATACAATTATTCCAAAAGCTGGGTGTATTCCTGACAGATACATAAAGTAAGCGATGTACCCACCCATAATTACTAATTCTCCTTGAGCAATGTTAATTATATTCATTACTCCCCATTGCAATGCCATTCCATAAGCAATTAATGCAAACAAAATACCTAATAGTATTCCATCCATTGATGCTTGAACCATCAACAT
>Ga0257121_1000663_pt1 | contig 28521 bp, 67 predicted proteins | sample SI106_100metaG_FD_190180 | JGI IMG/M metagenome (GOLD analysis project Ga0257121, IMG submission 190180) | Marine microbial communities from Saanich Inlet, British Columbia, Canada - SI106_100 | ecosystem: Environmental > Aquatic > Marine > Inlet | place: Canada: British Columbia | collected...
TGGTACCTATATAATCTCAAGTAAAGGAGTTCAACTCAATCCTAAACAAGGAGAGGGTAAGAAAATTGTAGAGATTCTCTCAAGACAAAACAAAACTAGAGATGAAAACAAAAAACAAACTCACAAATTTGAGAAAATTACCAACAAAGACATCGATGGTGATGGTCATATAGGCAAGCCTAAAAAAACACATAAATGGTACCATTGATTTTTTTATAAACCTTTATATATCTTTGTTTCTATTATAGGTTATGGCGAAGGAGCCCACTATTAAATTAAATAAAGACAATAAGGTAAAGGTCAATAAACACAAGACTGTCTCCCCATATAATAGTGCCAAGTCATTAAAGTATGCTAAACTACCAGCAGAATGTGACAAATGTATCTATAGATCAGAAGATGCAGGAGGTAATGGAAGGTGTCCAAAGTATGAAGAGGGTGCTGCATGTGAGGTTAGAAAAGACATAAAGAAATTCTTGGACCAACTAGACACACGTAATCCAGAAGACCTAAAGGCATTGTTAGATACTATGGCTAAAGAGATGGGTGAAAATGTATTCCTGGCCCTCGTACAATCACAACTAGATGGTAATGTACCAGACAAAAATGCAATAGCACAGCAAAATGCATTCCTCAATGTGGCTAAACTTATGGTAGAATTAGGTTCAAAGATAACTGTAACAGAGAAGAAAACCTTTGATGAAGCAGGTGATATGGAGGAATTGTTTAGACAATTAGAATTTAAAGAATGACCAAACCATCTAAAGATATAACAGAAAAACGTGAGAAGTTAATGACTATGGTAGCTGATATGGCTAAGAGTCCTAGCAAGTTCAGTGAAACTATGTTAGGTCATAAATTATATAATTATAATCAGAAATATGCTGACAGTAAAGAGAGGTTCTTGATATATAGATCAGGCAGACAGGCCGGTAAGACTATGACTACTGCAGTTAAGACTATACATTGGGGTTTCTTTGCACCTATCATGTCAAAGGATGCAAAACAAAAGAAAGAAGGTGTAGTTATTATTGCTGCACCTACACAAAACCAGGCCAGTATCATGTTCGATAGGATTAGAACCCTGGTATCAAATAGTGATTTCCTTAAACAGTATATTGTTAGAAGTACACAGACAGAATTATGGTTACAATGGTTGAACAAAGGTGGAATCACAAAGATATATGTAAGAGCCACAGGTGAAACTGGAGTGACCTTGAGAGGATATTCCCCTCATGTTATAATTGCTGACGAATGTGCATTCATTAAACGTAGTATTCTTGTAGCCTTTCTACCATCTGGTATGGCTACTCAAGCGAATGTGTGGCTGACGTCAACACCGTTTGGGAAACAAGGGTTCTTTTATGAAGCGAGTATGGAGGCCAGGCCTCAGAAGGATGATGGGTTGTGGTATGAATACCATGTTAAATCAACTGACAACCCAACGATTAAAGATGATCCGTTATTCTTAGCACAGATTAAATCATTGTCACAGGAAGAATATACACAAGAAGTGTTAGGTGAGTTCTTAGATATAGGAGACTCACTCATACCATATGATCTATTGATGGCATCCCACACTAGAAAGTGGAGTCCAATAGGAGGTACAAGATACTTTATGGGACTTGATGTTGCAAGATCTGGTAGAGATGAAACAGTATTCCTTGTGATAGAGGTGGATGATGATAACAAAATACGGGTGGTAGAATATCAGAAAGAATCACAGTCAAATATGGTTGATGTTGTAGGAAGGATAGGGGAGTTCATGCAAAAATATCCATTAGAAACTATATTCCTGGATGAGACAGGTCTAGGTGGTGGTGTTGTGGACCTTGCAAGACGTAGAGACTACCCTATACGTGGTGTTACATTCTCAATGTCTGAGAAGGCTAACATGTATAGTAATATTAGAATGATATTTGAGAATAAGAAGATAGTTGTACCACAGGATGACAAGAAGGTACTCTACCAGTTATCGTACCTCAAGAGACAATATACTGAGGAGGGGAAGCTAAAAATAAAAGTAGAAGAAGGAACTAAAGATGACCACGCAGATGCACTAGCACTAGCATGTATATCAGTGAACTTTGGAGACGGATGGTACTATATATTTGACAAGAATGATCCTAAAGCCTCAGATGGTGAGGGATGGAAAGCCCTCATGGGTTGATTTATATTAGGATTTCACCTATAATATATTGCGAGTATTACTTCTTTTCTAACAAAGTATTATAGCAGCCGGATGATAGTACCGGAACAGGAGAGGTTTTGAAATTTCCTCTCCTAAAACTTTATATATCTTCGACTACTACTTAATGTATGAGTAATGGTGTAGGTCTAGGTGCCGCTTTTAATCAAGATGGAGCAGATAATAACAACCCACACGAAAAACTAGATGCTCAAGGAGAAGCATTCCAAAAAGATAAAAAGAAACATGCTTTGAGTATGTTAAAACATATCAAAGTAGGAAATACAGTATCATATTCTAAAGGTGAAGGCAAAGTCGTCAAGAAAGACGGTGCATATTTAACTATATATAATGAATCAGCAGGCAAGTATGATCAAGTACATGCAGGCGAAACTTATGTTCCAGGGGACACTATCTCTATGGGAATTATGAATCAACTATGGGATCAAATGACACAAGAGACAAGAATATCAACACTACATAAAGCAAGGGTAGCAGAACCATTACACTTTGTATCAAGATCCTGGGATGAATTACCACCTAATCTTAAAGAAGTTATTAAAATGCCACAAGTTAATGTAGGTGGAAAACAAATGGAAGCAACAGGCAGACAAGCAAGATCATGGAACACACACATGCCAAAAGATCAACAAAACAATCCATCATCTGCAGATACAATAGCAGGTAAAGAAATCGCAGCAAATGACGCTAAACATAGAGCAGCACAAGCAAAACCAGAAAAGAAACCATCAGGTGGAAAAGAATCAAGAACATTCGGTGCTAGACTTTCATCAAGAGGTGCAAGCACTACAAATGATTTAGCACATGCTGTCATAGGTAATGATGCAAGAGACTTGGCACCAAAAAAGAAATCAGACGTAGAACACGGTGCATATGGTGGAGTTACAACTGACACATCCTTTGATGCTAAAGAAGAATATGAAGGAGATGAAAGAGAAGGTGAAAGAGCACAAACACAACTACAAGATGAAAAGAAACCTAAAGATACCAAAGAAGGTGGTAAAGAAGTACATGTAGGCTTCCACGAGAAAGCATTTATTAATAAATATAATACTAGATATGGTCCTAGACAAGTAACACCATTGGAGGCCGAAGCTTTTTTAGAGAAAAGCAAACCAAAGACAGTCTACACACAAAGTAGAGAAGGACAAAAAGATAAAATTACTCCAGACAAAACAGAATCAGCAGGAGATACCAGTGGTGGTAAATCAAGAGGTAGTTCTACAGATACAAGACCAAAAGGATTATCACATTCAGACGCAGGTATGTCATCAACAGGTGAAAAAGATAAACCTATGAGAACAAGTTACAGAGGAAAGTTACCAGTAAAACAAATAGTTAGTGATACATTAAGTCAATTTCATAACCCAAAAGTTGATAAAGCATTTACATTAGAAAAGTTAAGACTTGATAGAATGAAAAGCGATGGACAACTAACATCATTAAGATATAATAGACTATTAAAAGGTGCAGAAAGTGACCTTAAGGTAAGAACCGAAAGAGTTGGTGATACAAAGACACCATCAACATCATCAAACCCCAAGGATTTCAGTACAGGCTCCGCCTTAAGAGGACAAATTCAACATAACCCTAAAATATTTCCTAAACCAACAGACGGTAAAAGGATGGGGGGAACAGCTAGTAACAAACCATCATCACAAACATTCAACCCAACAGGAGATAAAGATACCTCACCAGGACATAACAGTCCAAACGTAGCAGATGCCGGTAGTAAATTAGGAACAAGTAGAACAGGTAGAGATGTAAGTGCTAAACTAGAAGGTCCTAGATATTATGTTAATCCAAAGAAAACTCCAGGAAGAAGTAGAAGTGCATATGATGTAAGCACTGAAAAAGAGAAAGAAAAATTAAGAAACACACCAGGTAAAGATGTAGATAGAGTACACGGTGAGATGAAAGATAGAAAGAGACAATCACAAGAAAAAAGACGAGCAACAGAAGAGCGTAACTCAAAACATGATAATAAACAAACCCCAGGAGATAAGAAAGAACATGAAGGTAAAGTAGAACAATGGAAGAAGAGACGTAACGAAGATAGAAACAGAAAGGAAGAAGAATCTAACAGAGATTCATCATCACCAGGAGCATACGCTCAAGCAAGAAGTAGATTAAGTCATGCTAGTGAACGTAGATCAAGACAAAGAATAGGTGCAGAAAGAAAAGAAGGTAAAGAAAGTTATCGTGGTGGTACAACACGTCAAAGAGATAGACGTGCAAAACCAGATAAAGATACCAAATATTATGATACACATGGCGATAAAACAAGCAAAGAAGACTATAAAAACACTTAAATAAGTAATATATATAAGTATTCATATGGGCAGACGTTCTGAAGACAAGTATTGTATTAATTGTGGTACAACATTGCCTGCCAGATATAAAGGAAGACAAAGAATCTATTGTAGTCCAACATGTCGTAAAGTTTATGCAAATAATAAAAAAACTAAAGATTTATAACGACCTTATAACTATATAATATATGCATTATGTATGTAGATACTGTGACTTTGAGTTGGATGAACCTCATATGTCAAAAGATATAATGCAGAATATTTTTGAACATGAGAAAACTCATCCAGAAAATAGAAAGATTTACGAATGATAACATTATATGTTGACGGTGGCACCAGAGGTAGTGTCATATGTCTAACTGATTTAAACACACATAAGACCATAGTTAAGAAGAGAAAGGGGGCTCCTACTAACAACGACTTAGAATATCTAGCAGTAATATACGGTATAGTATACGCCAAGAAACACTATCCAAGAGACAGGGTACTCATTAAATCAGACAGTATGTTAGTAGTAAAACAAGTGAATGGTAGGTGGGCAGTAAAGAGTGCCAGTCTCGCAATATTATGTCATAAAACTACAAGGTTATTAAAAGGTACTAGGATAAAACTAAAATGGGTACCTCGTGAGGTTAATCTTGCTGGGATTCATCTTGAAGAGATGAAGGATATGTTGTAGTTGGATTCTCCTTATACTCATTAACATTTCTATCTATATAATCATTAAGTATTCGTTTAAAAATCTTAGAATCTGACTCAAATACATCACCATTCTTGGTACGCTTTGTCTTTTTAGCCAGTCGTCTTAGTTTGTTTTTGTCATGCCAGTCAACTGATATGGTAGTTCGTTCTACACCAGGCTTACGTTTCTTTGGCATATAGTATATTATTTAAACATATATATAAATCTTAACAAGCCTTATATATATACATGGTATATATATTATATGGATTGTGTGGTAGAAGGTTGTATAAGAAAAAGCGTGTCAGGTAAATTATGTTTGAATCATTACCAAAAAAATCTAAGGTTTAGAATAATGGATATGATAGGAGAACGTAAATGTGTTAGGTGTGGGTTTGATGATATTAGAGCATTACAATTAGATCATATTAATGGTGGTGGTTGTAAAGAACATAGATCAAAGGGTCCTATATCTGCGTATTATTTTTATTTGAGGAATGAATCAATAGCAAAACAAGAAATACAGACATTATGTGCTAACTGTAATTGGATAAAAAAGAACGAGAAAAAAGAAAATAGACGTTAATCTTATAGAAACTTTCGTATATCAATAAGAGTCATGTAGTGTTTTCTCCATATGAATCCCTTTCGATACCAAAAACTTATCTTAAACCTGTTACTAACATTATCATGTACACCTTTAACAAAATGCTCTGTCTTATACAACAAGGCGTGGGCGATCTCATGTTGAATCCTGTCGCCATTTTCCCTGGTTTTAAAGTCATTTTCATCATCATGCAAGTATAAGTCTATAACATACTGGCCAGTTACACCAGAGGGCATCTTAAGATTAATCCTTTGACCACTAGTAGTTTTAATATGATCATAGAAAGCAGGGTTAGTCCTTTCAAGTCCCCATATATGTACATCCCAGAAAGTAAGAAAGTCATACACATCTCTACCATAATTTAATACTATATTATTTATCATATTTTTATACATTCTTTCATTAAGTTCACTAGTATGAAATGTGATTCCCATACATTTATATTATCTTCAGACTATATAATATTATGGGAACTAAATTAACCGCAAAACGTGCAGGCACATGCCCAGAATGTAAAAAGCCTTGGAAAGTAGGTGAAGAAGCCTACTGGGACAAAGCAGTTAAGAACTCCGCTGGTTTCAGCGTGATGTGTATTGACGAAGATTGTTTCAAAGAACAAGGTGGAAAAGAAACCCCTAGAGCTGAAGGTGGCTTTAACAAACCATACAATAGTGGCTTTAGCAGACGACCTCAAGTTGATGTTACCCTCAAAGTACCAGAGATAGAAATATCTAAAGGTATAAGAGCAAACGCAGACAAATTAAAACAATACATTCGACAAGCAGATGAAATGGTCAGAGAACTATATGATTTGCCGGCAGAAGACCAAACACGAGGACAAATCAGATCCAAGTTCGTTGATCAACTTATCGCTATCGATAAGACCAACTAACTTTTTTTATTTTTACATTTATATTAGGATTTAACGTAATATTATCATGGTTCAGTTATCAAGAAGTAGACCAGCATACGCTGGTAACAACTTTTGTAGAGAAATATGTGAAAAACATAGTGTACCAAAACCATTTGGTGATCCATATGCAAAGGGATTGGTTTATTGCACTCACTGTGAAGAATATATGTTAAAGGAGGTATTGTATATTAATGAACATGGTATTCAGTTATGCCCATGTTGTAACTGTAAGGCAAGAACAAAGAGAAGACACTCAAAACCAAGGGACACGGACCATGCTTACTAGAGTAACTCAAATGCATGGTGGCCGTGGTGTTTGTCAAGGACTATGTGATGTGCTGGAAGATAACCCAGCAGTTGGTACTAAGAAATACTTTATGAAAGGTGGCCTACATGTTAGATGTAGTAGGTGTGACAAGTGGATGTTACAAGAGGCTATGAAGGCAAATGGTAGGTGTCCTTGCTGTAATTTCAGGCCAAGATACAAATGAATAGTAAATACCATAAAAATATAGAAGATATGACATATAATGAACTCTTAAATATGATAGGGTGTACTAAAAAAGATAAGGAAAGAATTATGAAGACCGTAAACAAAATACCGGAGAGATGGCATGGTAACTAAGTGTCCTATATGTGAACAGTTCCTAGTTGGATTCAACTGGACCAAGACAGCAAAAGGAAAGAACTGGTTAAAGAAAGGTGACAAATGGCATGACTGTCCAAAGAACAAATCTAAAAAGAAAAGTTCAGAAGGCAACATGAAGATAGTAGACTATGGTCCTATGGTTGACGTACCTAACGGTATGATAAGGGAGGGACTACTAGGAAAAACAAAAGACCATGATGCACATAGATTATACTATAGTCCAGAAAACAATAACTGGTATTCACCACACCTAGACCAACAAGGACAAACTATATCATACAAAGCCGATGAGTTAGAACAAGCAAAGAAGGATGGTTACACAGACATAATTGAAGACTGGAGAATAAAAAAGAAAGATTTATAAAAGGTTAGCTTGTATAATATACATGTGTAATGGTATATGTAAAAGATTATATAGAGCTCACCGTCAAGCACCAGGAGTTTCTATGTACATAGGTAACAAACGATGCACTCATTGTGAAAGATTTATTTCAATGGATGGTATCTATCAAAAGAAAACAAGTTCTAATTGTAAGTGTTGTAACTTACCAGTGAGACATACACCATACTCTGGAAGGAAATCATTAATTACTGTTTGATTTATATAGAGGATCAACATATTAGTTATCATGTTTAGTAAAAATGTAATTATAGAACTAGACAAGATTGACAGAATAGTAAAGTGGGAAAACATTTCCGACTTTCATATGGGTAATGAGAATCACATCGATGAACTTGCAATAAGAAGAAGAGATGCAATCATAGATGACCCATACAGGTTCACATCGTTTGGTGGTGACCAACTAGACCTCATCCTGCCGGGGGACCCTAGGTTTAAATATGAATCAGTAAGACTACAGACCAAAGCACAACAAATGGATGAGTTTGATGACTTCTTTGAACCACTCTTTAAGGAACAGGCATACTATAAGAAACACTATGGTATGGATAAGATATGGTATGAACAATGGGGTAATCACGAGTACAACTCACGAGTAATGGAAGAAGGTGAGATGAAACGTTGGACTAAACTTCATGGTACAACATTCCTAGGCAGCAAAGGCTTCGTAGGACTTGACATCAGATTCCATAACAAATCACTCATGAAGAAGACATTATTTGTCAATCATGGTGCAGGTGGTGGTGATGCCAAGAAAGCATTGGAGAATCTAACTGTAAATGTAGAGGCTGACGTATATCAGATGGGACATCTTCATCAACCAATGGGATTCAGAACTGATTGTATATACTTTGATCAAAAGACAAAGAAATGGGACACAAAAGACCAAATCCTAGTCAACTCTGGTTGCTTTACGAGTGGTATCAGAGACGGTGTTGACCAATGGTATGAGAAGCGTAACAAATTGAAAACTTCAAAGCCTGGCACATGGACCGTAACATTCGATGCATATAAAGAACACGTCAATCAACATGGATAATTATAAATCCATTTATATATTTTTTTATAATAAGTTTATATAATGTTTTAACGTAATAATAAACCTATGTCAACAATGATGATAAATTTTCATGTTACTGGTATCGAACAACCAATTATGGTTCCGATAGGAAAGAAAGCGGATATTTTTGCTAAAGAGCTCGATAGGGCCGGAAAAAAGTGGCGTCTAGGTAAAACCTGTTAAAGGTTTATATTTAGCGTTCACTATATTTTTTATATGACACAAGTTAAATCTATTTCAATTAAAGATGAGTCTATCTTTAAGAGACTTGATGATATAACTCCAGTCGGTATGCCATTCTCAGAACAGGTATCAATTGCAGTTAATTCATATGTTGACAACCAAGATATAGACTCAGTAAAAGAATCAACAAGACCTGATTTTTTATGTAGTGATATTGGTGAGTGGAAAGCGTATATATTAAATCATCCAGAAAGAGTAGGTGAGTTAATGAGAAGACACGTACAACTAAAGAACTTACTTCTAAAGGAAGAGCATGTCATCAGATAAATATCAAGACAACCACGACAAAATGAATAAGGTATATCCTGATAGAATATACAGAGACAACCTTGCCACAATAATAAACTGGATTGACCATGATAAACTGGTCACAATGAAAGATAGTGATGTGTATTATTTAGACGTGGATAATCATTATGTAGCACCATTTTATAAGAAATATGGGTTAGATATTATAGACCTTGGACTATCATCATTGTCAATGGCATTAGATAGTGTTCACAAGGGGAAGAAACTAGCAGCATTCCACTTTCCTAATGTAAAAGTAAAGATAAAAGAAGAATCAAACATACAACTAAGTGAAATAGGCACAGAATATGAGAACAAACCAACAACATTCAACGCTGTAATACTAGCAGTAGGTAGACGACAAGCATACCCTGTATTAGGTAAGTTTATGTGTCCTGAATGTGGTGATGAGGAGACAAAATCAACAGACCATACAAGGAAGTTTAAAGACTTGATATGCAGAGCATGTCAATTCAATAAAAAGAAAAGCACTATGGTACTAGTCGAGGGCTCTATGAAATCAGAATTTGTACAAGATATAGTAATACAGGAACCAATAGATGAAATCAAAGAGAATCAACCAGTAAATATGGATGCAAAACTAATAGATTCAGATGTAGGACACTCATTCATGGGACAAAAGAAGAAAATAACCGGGGTGTTTAGAGTAGAATATGATACAAAGGGTAAGCAGAAAGACATTTACATGGACATATTAGCAATAAAAGACCTAGATGATGTTGAATTAGTAATGCCTGATGAGTGTGACTTACATCAATGGATGAAAGAGGATGAAACTAAACTTATTGATGGATTGATAAGTTCATTTGCACCACATATATTTGGATATAGAAATATTAAACTTGCATTATTGTTAGCAGTTGTAAGTAAAAGAGGTAGAATACATGAGCGTAGAAGAGGATGGGTTAATGCCCTTTTAGTAGGTGATCCTGGTATGGCCAAGTCTATGTTGTTGGAAGAAGTACAAAAGATTACACAAAAGAGTACATTCACAACAGGTAAAGGTAGTACAGCCGCAGGACTAACTGCAGGTATGGTCAAACAAGACAATGGTACTAGTATATTACAAGCAGGTACTTATCCACTATCACATAGAGGTGTAGCAATCGTAGACGAGTTCGATAAGATGAACAAGGATGACATGGGTATAATGCACGAAGTTATGGAGCAAGGTAAAGTTTCACGTTCTGTATCAGGAAAAAATGTTAGTTTGCCAGCAATGGCCGTAACACTTGCAGCAGCAAATCCCAGATTTGGTAATTATGATGATGGATTAACATTAATGGAAAACATTGACTTGCCAACACCAATCCTTACAAGGTTTGATTTGATATTCCTTATCAAAGACAAGGTAGACGGTATCATGGATGAAAAGAAAGCAGATAAGGTACTTGAAGACTTTGGTATTGGTAGTGAAGAAGAAAAAGAGACATATATGAATAAAAAGCAACTTATGGCCTATTTGAACTATGTGAATAATATCGAGGTAGAACTAACAGTTGGAGCCCAACAAAAACTAAAGAAGATATACGAGAAATTACGTAATATATCTAAGGAAAAGGGGACAATACCAGTAACACCAAGAACACTAGAATCACTAGGAAGACTAACAATGTCATACGCAAAACTACTATTCAAGACACAAGCAGATGAATCAGACGTAGCAGCAGTATATGACCTATATAGAGAGTCATACCATACATTCGGTAAAGACTTGGAAGAATCAGGTTCACAACTAACACTAATGAAATCTGAGAAACTTAACAAGGACCAACAATTTACTAAAGCATGGAAGAAATGTGAGAATGATAAACAGTATGTTGATGAGAAAGACTTGTATGAGTTATTGGAAATGGAATACAGTTGGGAAAGAAAATCAAGTATGAATAAATTTACACAATGCTACAACTCTGGACTAATCAGAAAATGTGCTAACGGTAGATATAGGTGGGAAGAATGAAACGTTTAATAGTGGGATATGTGTAATAGAGACATGGAGACAGATACATGTGTACCTATTGGTGATACTATTCAACGTGATATTGAATCAACTATCGTGGAAGTACAAGAACTACCAAAGAAAAAGAAAGTAGCAAAGAAAAAGAAAGAGGACCTTGACAACCCAACATCCATTTACCTAAAAGACTATGTAGGTAGTGGAGCAGGGTTAGGTGATTTAGGTTTCAAAAAACTACAGGCTTTGGGCGTTACAACTATCTATGATGTATTAATCAGAGGTAGTAATGAAATAAAGAACGCTACTGACATGGAAGACGGTAGACTACATACACTAATGAAGGTATGCAGTAAAGTATTAGAGAACAGTAAGAGAACACGTAGTCCTAAACTAAAAATATCTGAACTTAGAAAATATAGAGCAGGTATGAAAAAAATACCATGTGGCAACACCGAGATAGACGAAATGTTAGGTGGTGGTATAGAATTAGAAGCACTGACAGAGGTATTTGGTGCATTCGCAAGTGGTAAGACACAATTCTGTTATAGTACACTTGTTGAGGCCATGTTTAAAAATGGATGGAAAGCGGTATGGATAGACTGTGAAGACACATTTGATCCTGAAAGACTAAATCAAATAATCAAAGCACGAGGCTATCAAGGTGATATGACAGAAGACGAACTAGATACATTCGTTGATGAACACTTGACATATACTCACACACCAAACACTGATACAGTAGTTGAGGAGATTAATAACCTAAGTCAATTACTAGTAGAAGATGAGTCAATAAAACTAATCATTGTTGACGGTGCAACAGGACAATTTAGAGAAGAATACTTGGGTAGAGGTACATTGGCCAGCAGACAACAGAACCTTGCAAAGTTCTTGGGTATTATGAAAAACTCTGCATACTTTTTCAATGTAGCATTCCTCATGACAAATCAAGTCGGTACTGATCCAGCTAAACAGTTTGGTGATCCGACTTATGCTGTGGGGGGTAATATAGTAGGACATGCAAGTACATATAGACTATACTTCAAAAAAGCAGGTAAAAAACGATATGCTACAGCAATAGACTCACCTAAACAAGCAGTATTCGATGCTGAGTTCTTACTGACGGATAAAGGTATAGACAACCCTTAAATCCCTCAATTTTTATTATAATGTATGGGTGCAGCGGTTCCAGTCAAAAAGAAATCTAACAACCGTGCAACCATGCGGTCATCTAACAAGTTGGCCGTTGAATATCTTTTAAAAATGGGTTATACTGACATAACATTAAGGACCCACTGCAGACATAAGGACTTTGTATATAACAAAGAGAAACTATACAGGGCAACTGACTACTGGAATCTCTTTGATGGTATGGGCTTTGATCAGCACGGGGTCCTAGTATTCCTACAATTCAAAACAAATGCATTCCCAGCAGCCAAGCCTATAGAGGCATTCTGTAAGCAAAGAAAACAAAAGGTAGTGGCAATAAATGTCAAAACAAATATAAAGAACAAACCACAAATATTAGTGAGAGAGTATGATTGAACATTGCCCAAAATGTAACCAAGTAGGATGCCTTACTGATGAATTCCCAGAAATAAATGCAGACTGTTACAAATGTTGCACAAATAGATGTGACATTTCATACTATAGAGGAGACAAATATGACTAATTATAGAGTAGGACACAAATGTGACAGATGTGACCCAATAATAGGACAGGGGGAGAGATTTACAATAAAAATAATATCAGAACTATTCCCAGATGCAGTAATAAAGACACAAGTACCACTAGATAAACTATTAACGAAAGACTTTGTAGAAGATATGGGATCTAGAGCAAAAAAAGAAACAATAGACGTACTATTAGAAAGAGCGATAGAGCAAGACGTAGTAATAAGAGTGCAAGACGACAGGCATAAAACAAAACAATTTACTATTATAGACAGCAGACAGAAATGGGAGTTAGAATACTGTGGCTATATTGTTATAGACATATGGAAAGAGGATTGCCCTCAACTGTTTAAAGAAAAAAAATTCGATTTGGCCAAGAATGAATTAAAAAGGGTTCTGGACAATCATCTATAAACTTCTGGACTACCGTTAGAAGGATTATTTCCACCCTCTAATTGTAATGAAGCCATCAATCCTAAATGGTCAATTTTCTTTCTGACCATCATCATAAGTATCTCCATCTCGAAGATAGTTAGATTACTCTCACCATCATGTTTTGCCAACACTTCATCGACATCTTCAAACATTGCTGTGATAACATCGAATCTAGGACTTGCTAAGTTTTTATCTTCTTCAGATTTATCTGCCATATATAATGGGAGTGTTGCCCACTATATAAGGTCTATTCTACAAGTTCTAACTTCCACCCTTTACGTTTGAACTTTCTACCTTTGAAAATGAAATTACAATCCATTATCACGTACCACCTTTCTCAATCTTTGTATCTCTCGCATCATTTTGACTTCATGTTTAAGCAATTTACTATACTTATTTTTCCATCTATCTCTAGATATTTGTAACTGAACTTCAAATCCAGTAGGGACTCTAGTTTGAACTCTCATTTACTCTCCTTGAGGATTTCTTTGAGTTTTCTTATTTTCCACATATCAGTTATCTTGCCCTCTGCAAGAGTCTTAATCTCATCTATTACTGCTTTGAGGTCATCATATTCTTTACATACATCTTTAAATTGTATTCCATTTTGATGTATAATCTCTTGTAACTCTTTGATTTGTTGTTTTAATTCTTCATTAGTCAATGTAAATACTCCTCTATCTTAGCCATTGCTTCTTCTTTAGACTTAAAGCGTTCAACATCATCAAATAGTTTCTCATGACTCCATATTTCCCAATCATAGCCATCTCCAAGATAATTTGGAAGTTCAACAAGACTTATTTCTCCCTTTTGGCTTTTGCATATATATTGGTATTTACCAAATAGACATTCAGGGATAATTGACTTGAGTTTCTCATTACCCTGATATTCTTTCCAGCCATGATGTATTCGCCTTTCAATTTGCATCTGATAAATCCACCGTTCCATTTTTACATCTTTTGCACTTATGATCTTCGCCATAAGGAAAACCATTATTATATTCTTCATCATCCATACAATAATAATCTTCAGCTTGACCAATATTTTCAACACCTACATTTTTTATACAATGTGGGCATTTATCAAAGTCGTCAGTAGATCCTAATAAGAATCCACAACCCTTACATGCCATATAATAAGTATTACTCAATCTAAATCACTTCCTAATACAGTTCTAAGAACATATGCTTCGGTTTTCATTTCATCAATAATACTTTGTTCAGCATGACCATTATCTCTTATCAGTTCTTCGGTGTCTTTCAACCATTCCTTTACTTTATCTTTAGACATCATAGTTACCAACTCGATTGATAATATACATCAAGGTAACCTTCTTCATCACTTTCAAGATATTTCACAATTTTTCTTACATCTTTCTTTGTACGTTTCAATTCTTCTTCATAAAACTCATCATATTGAGTTCCACCAAAGAAGAATCCCTCTTGTGTAGGCATATGATCTTCTGGGAATTTACCTTTCAATGCCTTGTCTATATCAGATACAAGTCGTTTCAAATGTTCAACACCAACATTATATCTACCACAGTTGTCATTACCACTTTGCACATTAGTTACAAACCAATTATGTATAGCATTGGCTTTTCTCCAATACATTAACTCATATTCTATTCCTTTTGCTCTAAATGGTACAGATTCTATGCCCTGTAACCTTTTATATGTTTGAGTTGTGCTATCAGATATGAAACTCTCGGCAGTTAGATACATATCAAGTCCCATTACTTAAACACCTTCAAAACTGTTGTAGCTCCTTGAGCCTTTGCCCTTTTAGTAGAGTTATTAAAAGCAACCTCTAATCTAACTGGGTTTCCATCTTTGTCAAATAGATCCATAGACCATTTTGAAACGTTGATCCTATTACCATCTGACACATCTGTTACTATTACAGGCTTGCCTGTTTTCTTATCAGCCTTGCAATAATGTACTGTATTTGTTAATTCCATAATTCTAATAAATAGCTTTGTATCTTCTTATAATATCTCTTACTCTACCAACAACAACTGATTCTTTTCCACCTATGTGCCATTGATAGCCTTCCCTCACTTCTTCTATTGAAGCCCTATAATCATAAAGCGTTGCAACCAATCCATCATCAAACTCAACAACCCATTCAGTAGACACTTTTCCATCACAATCAGGATATGAATTAGAACCAAACATAGCCTTCATATCTTCCCTGTCTATTGTTTGTGTATAGCCTTGTAATGATGTGCCGTTGGTCTTTTCACAAGTATCTGTTTCATGTGTTATACCTTTCCATTTCATGAACATTCATTCCATTTGACCATTCTTACTATTTGTCTCTCGGAGAAGTCATAACTCTCCAATGTCTCAATTAATTCTTTACTTTTCATTATTATAATTCGGTCAAGTCCTGATACTGCGTGTCCTTGCGTATAAGTCCGTGAGAAGTTGTTGCTTGACCACGTCATTTCTAGAATAACGCCTTAATGCATTAAGTTTTATACTTTTTCAAGAGGAGACTATACATTATCATCCCCACATTTATGATAGATATTATCTCTATCAAATCTACACCGTACAGAAACCAATCTAATATAGGGTGTACTCTACTTATATACCCTGCTTCGAGCATAATATCAGCATTCCACACCATATGTGGTATCTGTATAAACTGTATAATTGCTATTAATATAACTGAGCCTAGTATCTTATTTTCATACCATTTCCACCAACGTTCCCACAAGTTCAAAGTTTATGTGGACACACTCCGAATCTTTTTGCATGATTACAATTCATACATAATACTTGAAAACCTTTAGGGTAATTGTTTTTTATTATCCATCTATAAGTGTCAGATCCACCTCTAGTTTTAAACTCACGTCTATGTTTAGCACCGTCATTATTCATGTGATCCATACTCAAAAATACCATATTACTTTCTCCACAACATTTACATTTACCACCATAATGATTTATACATTTCTTTTTATAATTAGAATTTTTTAATTTACCATATAGTATACGTTCTTCTTTATGTTCTTCTTCCCATTTTTTCATATAGTTGGGATTTTTCTTACGCCACTCTTTAAGATATTGTTTTTTATCCACGTATACTATATAATAATTAAATATATAAGTTTTCGGTTATTACCATGCCCAGAATTTACTCCATAGGCTCATAGTAATCTGCCACACCCATTACAATATATAGCATTTTCGTCTATATTATCGTAATTACATCTACATTTCATAATCTTTTTAACTCAAATCGCTATATTAGTGTATGGATATGGACTTTCGTACATACGACACTAGAGATAGTAAGGAAAAGGGGGTTACACTACCAACACCCAATAATAAACTAAGAATACTCATATTTTTACAACATCATGAGACATTAGATGACATATATGCCACTATAACCCATGAATTAATACACTACTGTTTAATGAAATATAGAATGGTTGACATTGATGACTATCAAGAACATGACTTGATACATACAATGCAATGGATTGATGAATACATCTAACCCCAACCATCTATAACTGCTTCTACTTTGTCTATTTGTTCGTCAATAGCCTTGACAATTCTAACATGATTCATTTTAGTATTTGAATCTCTCTTATTATATAATAATTCAAGAGCATAGTTTGTGCCGTCAAAGTCTCTTTTCTTTGCTATTATCAAAGAGAAATACCCCATTCGTCTTACACATACTAAAGCCCTTTCTTCTTCCTCATTATATTTGTCTTGTAGTTCTTTATATGCCTTATCTTCTGTCATCTACTACCTCATCAATTTTGGTTTTCAAATTGTCAAACTTCTTACTGACATCAAAACCTACCCACCAATCATGCTTGGAATCGTATTCGGTCTCTTTATTTTGGTGTTCAACAAGTTCTTTATCCCCCCATTTACCGAGATAAGAGAAGCTATCCTTACATGGTATTTTACCATCTAAAGAGTATCTTCCCTTACAATATATCTCGCTAATAGTTTGGTTCGTATTCAACATCTACTTCCTGTTCTTCTTCATGACCACATTTTGTACAAGTTACATTGACTTTCGTTGTGAACTCTAATGTCATTTATTGATCACCACCGAACTTATCAAATGGGTTTCCACCTGCTTTGTATCTCTTTATCATTCTACCCATCATCTCATTAACTTGTTTCAAACCATCTAATGCATCTGTTTCTAATTTGGTATAATCTTCTTCTTTTATACCTAACATATCAGATGTCATTTTCAATGATTCATTTACAAACTGCTGATTCATTTTTGTGTTAGAGGCAACAAAACCGAAATAAACACACATTAATTCTCTATGATTAAGTGCCATTTCCCCCCTCTCTAGACTTCCAATCCTGTAATAACCATCTGTATCTAGCCATTTCTTCATCACTCCACTTTTCTGTTTTATTGTTTAGTGATTCCCTATATATTGGCACTATTCTCAATTCTTCTTCTAGATTGGTTATGTCTTTCAGCATTTTTGTCCTTGTTCCTTGTATGTATTTACTGCTTTCATTCATTCTAATCATTTCTGTGTCTCCACTATTAGTTTCTTGAACTTTTGTGTTGTCATCTCTCTTGCAGTTTCTATATCGTCAACAACAAAGGCATTCTTACCAAACATATCCATTTCTCTACTGCCACAGTTGAATCCTATGACGAGTGTTCCTATATTATGTTTTACCTTGTTATTTTCTACTTCTTTCTTCAATAGATCACTTGCATCTTCATGATCAACCCCATGCTTTCTAGCTATATATGAAGTGCTTGGATACCCATCTGTCAATAGTACGAACATTTTGTTCTTTGCCCTACTGTTTTTAAGTAGGTCGTAACCATACATCATTGCAAGATCAGTTGGTGTTCCACCATAACTATTTGACGTGTTACATTTAGAACAATCTGACAGTTTTTTCATTGGTGTTATTGCACAAACTGATTCAGATCCACTCCAAGTATATCCTTCAATAGTTATCTGTTTTGAGTCTTTTACAGAAGCAAACATTGTTGCTAGCATATCTCTTGCCACATCAATCCTATGGTTCATTGATCCACTATTATCAACTCCTATAACTATGTGTAATGAGTTGTTTTTCTTTTGTTGTTCATACACATCTCCATATCCTTTTGCAAGCATATTGATATAAGATTGTATATTTATGGTATCTCCAACATCTGACATCTTCATTCTATTCTTTGATTGAAGTTCCAATAGAACTTTTCTCAGTTTCTTTGATAGTATGGTATCAACCTCGTATTCACTATTTCTATTCCCCTCAATAACCTGTATCTCAGTAGGGAATGGGTTGCTTGATGATTTTGATTCTCTAGCATTTTTCTCAATCTCATCTTTGATACTCTGTATCTTATCTTTGATTGATTTACTTGTTTCTTCTAACAACTCATCTTCTGGTGTATTTTCCATCTTTTCAATGTTTCTATCCACTTCATTTGATAATGTCTCATCAAACCCATAATCTTTATGATCTGAGATTCTATTCTCTTGATGACGTTTGATGAACTCAGTTACCATTTTGGTGTCCTCTTTAGGTTCTCCCGTTGAAGATTCTTTCTCATTTGCTTTTTCATCTTCTTCAATGTTTTCCAATATCCAAGGATTCAATACATTGTTAATGAACTTCTTTGCTAACAATACAGTTGCAAGACTATCTTTTTGTTTTACCTGTTCCATTACTTTGTTTGCAATTCCCATATCATTTGGAATTAGATCAGGTCTTAACTCTCTTGCAAGATGAAGATAATCTATTGGACTTGATATACCTGTATTCTCATCTTTCATCAATCCCATATCCTTCTTCATTGATTCAAATCTCTTGCCAACACCAATGTAAATCTTACCCATCAAAGATTCTACTCTTTGATCTTCTATTACATTGAATACACTTCTATACATCTCTAATGCCTTGTCTATGTATTCTTTTGGTAGTTGTTTTAATTCACTCTGCAAATAGAATGAAAAGTCCATATTAAGAGAGTCAAATGCGTAATGTGCCATTTCATGATTGAATTTTGTGTATATTGGTGTGTCTCCAAAGTTTCCTAATGTTATATTAACTCGTTTGTCTCCATTTTCATCTATATGTGATACGATTGAAGAATGTTCGCTATCTTCTTCTATTATATTTATTGGAACACCGATAACATTTTCAAATATTGACTTTGTCTTATCACATAAACTGTTGATTGTTAATGATGAATCTCCTAATAAAGTATTATCAGAGCAATCAAACTTACTATCAAACGGATTAACTACGCCTTCCAACCACTTACCAGCGTCATCAAAATCAGAAAAGGAGAGGGAAGTGTCCTCTACTTCCTTTAACTCTTTATCTGCTTCCATTAGAAATTGACTCCAAAGACATCATTGCATCTTACCAATACAGTTTGTCTCTCATCATAATCTGAGAACTTCATTAGTATTGCAGTTCTGATTGTCTTTTCTAATATCTTTTCAGATATACTTGTATCTGCACTAACATCATTCTCATCATATGTTGCTAAGAAGGCTCTATATGTTTTGCAGAACAATGATATGTCTCTGACAGAGATAACATAGTCAATCTTACTCTCTTTCTTCATGGCTAACGTATCTACTGCCAATGCAAGTAAAGGATCTTTTACATCATCTTCTGGTATATCTGTCCAATCAATTACAGATGCTATTTGTGAACTCGAAGGATATTCAATAACCTGTCCTACGAATCTTGATCTCAAATCCTCATTCAACTGATTCACACCTGAATAGTAACTAGGATTCTGTGAAGCAATTATTGTGAATGTAACTCCATCATCAAGCTCGAATAGTTGATTATTAACTATAATGCTTCTTCTGTCATCAATCACAGGATTTAACATCTTTTGTATCTCAGGCTCTAAAGCGTTCAACTCATCAAGATATAGAACAGCACGTTTGTTCTTTGATTCGTTTGCAACTTTAATTGCTGTCGGGAGGACACCTAACTTAAATACAGATCCACTAGCAGTAAGATGTTCTCTACCAATAATATCCCCCATAGTAGTTCCACTAGAACAATTATAGGTTACAAGATTAGTATCTGTCTCTGCACATACTTCTGTAACAAGCATAGTTTTACCTATACCTTTCTCTCCCTCTAACAGATAAGGTAGTCCTGCATTAATAGCAGTAGTTAAATCTTCTACCTCGTCTCCCATTTTAACATATGTACCGAATCTTTTTGGCACATACATCTCAAAATTAACTGGTATTGTTGGTATTTGACCATCAACTTTACCCTCTAATTTCTTACTGACTACTTTTTGCTTAGTAGGCATTATTACTCTCCTCTAACGCAAACCCACAAGTCATACTATCGCATGTAAAAACACTTGGTTTGTTTGCTTCGTTCTGAATCAATTTGTTTTCATTCATTTTAATCTTTCCAATCATTTACCTTTATATCAACGTTCTTTACAACAGTTGATAGGACGGCAATATCCTTTTGATACTCTCCCTCTTTAATCAATTCCTTGATTGATCTATTTCCATAATCAAATCCACACATAGCAGGACATGACCAAGTATCTTTGATCTTATCTCTAATTAGAATTGATGTGTTGTTATTTGCTGTACAGTTTGGACAAGCAATTTGTACAGGATTTCCGTGTACACTACTTACTCTTTCTTCCTGAGTTATTTTGTTTGGATCTGCCTCATATCTACCTTTACTTCCAAGTGAAACCCAAGACACATATAATTTAGGCTCTTTGTCTCCTTCTCTTTGTTGAAACTGTACTCTCATACCCTGAGTGTTGCCCTGTGCAACAAATATTGCTTCACAACCCTCAGTTCTATAAGCCTGTTTCTTTACAAATGAACCTCTATCCCATTGGCTTACACCTTGACCTCTAAAGTAGCCTATGACATTATTATATCTACCCATGTCTAGCTCCAATGTGGTATGCTGGGGTTATCCCAACACACCACTTGCTGTCTAGTAAAGACATCAACCTGTAAAGCTGAACTCGTCAGCTTCTTCAGTTGATAATCCGAACTTCTTTGCATACAGTTTAACTCTGTGTAAAAATCTAATATTATTTCGATCTCTACTAGAATCAGCATTTTTCCATCTACGCCAAGTACGTTTATTATCCCCTCGAGGCAATTTAATGCCCTCTTTCATATCAATCCTTTTTGTCATTTTCATTCTCCTTTATTTCTTCTCGAAGTGCATCTTCATGTGCTATGTCTTGCATTGATCTTCCTTGTTTGATTTTTTCCATGTTATCATTGAATGTTGCTGAAGATTCTCCCATACGACCTTCTTTATTAAATCCACCTTCATCCATTAAACTATCAATCAATTCCATAACACTAGGATCTGATTGTGCATGATATAAGGCTCCAGCTATTGCACTAACACAATGCTCACAACCACCCTTTCTACTCATATGTTTGTCGATAATCTCAAACACTTTCATTCTTGATTGGGTAGCATTCATTTTAATGCCTCATTCTCAATGGCTTCAAACTCTTCTTTATGAAGACGCAAAAACTCAAAAGCATTTGCTGAACCATATAGTTTTTCAGATAACTCCATCATACCTCTATCCATCATGCATTGACGTATATCCTCAGTTGTTTGTGTTGGGAATGAACTAATCATATCCTCAGCAACCTTATCCAATGTATCAATGCTTGGATCAACTGTTTGTTGATATACTTTAACACCTGCATTAATAATATCCTGTGTGATTTTACTCACATCTTTATCAGGATTATCTCTGCTATACAATGCATAAAACACCTTGTATGATTGATTTCTCAATTCTTTTATTCCCTCTAATGATTTGCTATAACTACTAGCAAGATCATTCACAGTAATATCTACACTTGAAGTGCCTTCATATTCATCTACGTCTTTCATGGTATTTTCTCACTCTGCATATCTTTTGCATCTTCTTCCATTTTCTCAAATGACATTTTATCTTTTGTCCCTTTGATTCTAAATGATTTGTGGAATCTATCATCTCCTGATCTAGTATTACCTGTCAAGACAACAATATCTTCTGATTTGGGGTCATTAATAATATCCCCATACTTATGATCAGGGGGATTATCATATTCAGGATCTCCCTTCATAATCTTCTTCATACTTGCTTCTCCACAGAATAGATATGCGTCAGGGTTAGTAGAATAAACTACTTCCTTTAAATCATCCATTGGACTATGATCATTAGATCCACTCATTGGTACTATACCTACATGAGGATTACTTGCTTGATTAAACAAGAAGCAAATTGGCATACCCCTCAATCTATCATGAGGCATAAAGTAATTAAGATAACCATGTTCAATGATACTATAAAACTCTTTTGAATTCTTTATACCATCTATACCTTTAGTCATCTTTTCCATCTGCTCACTAATATCATCCATAGCCTTTTTAACAGGAGAATGATCACTTGTTGCCATAGATTCAATTACATCCATAGCCTTATCTAACTCAGATGAGGTGTAACCCTTTGCAGTTAAAATATCATACACCTCGCCTGATGTCTTGCCTTTAAAGAGTAATACTTGTATCTCTTGACAGGCTTGTCTTATTTTGTCTTTATCCATTTTTCATTTCCTCTTTATCTGGTGTGTCTTCAACCATATGTGTGTCAAGTAAATGACAATAATAGCATTTTGTACTGCTCCTATGTAGTTGACATTCATTAACTGTTTGTGCTTTACCACAATCATTACAGTTTATCTCTTTGCCATTACTATCTTTTGCTTTCATACCATATCCTTTAGTTTATAGTATGATTTCACACTATCTACTCTTTGTTTGGGACTTAACCCTAACTCTCCTAACTTATCCCACATCTCAGTCATATGACCTTCTGATAGTTTGGATAAGGGAAATTTAGCATTGAACTCGCCAATAAATTCATCTACGAAGTCCATGCCAGTTCTTATCGCTTTTAATTCGTTCATTTTACTCTAATCCACCCACAATCCTCACATTTAACTGTTTGAGGACAATCAGCACAATACCAACCACATTTTCTACATTGCCAATAATTCATTTTAATTCTTAAATCCTTTCATTGATGATTGTAAAGAAATACATGGTCTACACATATATATTTCATGTTCTTCATCAGGTTTATTACCAAAACCAATCAATACTCTTACCTTAATACCAGCATTTTTACAATCTACATTTTGACATTTATTCATTTTAATTCCTCTCTCAATTCTAATACTCTCTTTTTAAACTTATTAAGCAATTTCAACTCTAATAGTTCAGCAACCTCAATCATATTGATACCCATAATTATAATCATCATAGTAATCACAACATTTACAATGTGTAGGGGGGAAACTATCATCTGTAATAGGCAACAATGCCCTTAATGTCTCCCCCAATGTGTTATTACTTATGTCAGTCTTTAATAACTCTACTAATAAGTGTCTTAATTCATTTGAATCCATTTTAACGCCTACCTTGTTCATATTCAACAGCTTTTTCTACTTCCCAATTCTCATTGGTTTGAATTATTTTATCAATAGCAAGTAACTGTTTAATAGTTACATCACTATTCTTTAATATTTTTAATATTCTTATATCCATTTTAATCATAAATGATCAGTTTTGTTACTGCTTGATCAGGCATACTTAAAGTATTGTCCATATGGTACGTTAAGTAAAAAGGATAACCCCCCGTGTTAATATATATCAACGGGGTGGTTATCATATGGTTGATGTGATGACGAGATGAAACAAACCTCGCATTATACATACTACTCATCATCACTTTGTATGTATGTGTTGAGTGAAACTTTTTTCTTTAAATACTTGTTCTTTTCTTCATCTGTAAGGCATGATGAAAAATCATCATAGTTAAAACTATTCATTTCCAAATACCCCTTATGTTATCACGCCAAGAATCAACATATCCACTTAATGTGTTGCCCTTTTTGTAATGTATGAACAAGTCGATCATGGCTAACGGTGTCATTATAGCTAAACAAGCAAATAATGCTGTGTTATAATGCCATGTATCAATCATTCTTTACTCCCTTTTTAGATAACTCACTTGTTTGTAAGTTATAACTAACAGGTGTTCTCATTCTCATTTCATTCTTTATAAAATTGAGATTTTGAGTATGAGTGTCTAATTCAGCATTAAGTTCTTTAAAGAACTCAATATCTTTATTCGTTTTCATCATTATCCTCCAAATTACATGGTTTGTATCTCATTCTTCTCTTACCCTCACAAAACCACACAGATTTATGTTCTATCATATGTAATAATCCCTCATGAATCTATCATCATGGTTATTATCCATATGATTTGTTACATCTTTGTTGTCTATCTTACCATCAATAAAAATATCATCACAGTAAGGACATTTATCATTGTCTAACTTGACTATATTCATCTCAATCTGTTCCCAACAGCATCAGCTATTAATACACCGATAACAAATGGTATTATACTAAATCCATACTCATTATCAATGTATCGTGATCCAATGATCAATGGAATACCTATTGCCATTGTTATGCCAAATATCTTGAGTAATCTATTCATCTTACTTTCTCCTTGACATAACTTGTACAACAATCACACCAATAATGATAAAATCCATCATCAGTAGTATATGGTTGTCTAGCCTTTCTTAATGCAAAAATATCCATTACCATTCCTCTCCATCTTGATTGAACTCATCATATTTCATGACTAATTCGCCATCATCTGTATAAGATACTCTTTGATGCCATACACAACCATCATCATCTTGCTTGGTTTCACACTCACAAAGATTACAATATGCTTTATCTTCGGGCATTATAAATCATCTCCAAGTTCTTCACTAATGACAGTTGTTATACCATCAAAACACTCATCATGGGGGGATTCTACATCAGCAATAGACACAATAACACCATTGTCATCAACATATTCTATCATGATTCTCTCTCCTCAGTTAGATGTGATTGGTCTTGTTCTAAAAATACCAATTCTCCTTCCCAATTTGTCTCATGGGTAGCACATTTACTATCATTTGCCAGAAATAAATCTGTCAATATATCATAGTTTTCATCATCAAATGACATTATAGATCCTCCCATTTATCAACAATATCTTGTATTGTGTGATTATCTGTTTTTGCGACAAAATATTCGCCTGATGAGTGTTCATCATCAACAACAGTTATTATAACTGTCATTCTATTTAGCCCTCATCATTTGATCAAACTGTTGTGTTGAACAAATATTGTTCTTATCATCAACAAAATATGGTTCCATGCCCATATTATTGACAACTCTCCAACCTGATACAATGTCCTTTTTGCCTGTGATTTTTACATAATTACCACAGTCTTTTACACCCATTTGAGTGCTGTTTGCATTCATTTTATTAATAAATGAATTGTACTCGCCTTTATTCTTAAAGGCATTAAATCTTAGAGTATTTTGAGGTTTCATGCCTCATAACTCCTGATAGAAGTAACAATTTCTACCCACTTTTCACATTCCATGCAAATAGCGTCTTTGTGGCTTATACAAGCAAATGATGTATTACCACAGCTACATACCTGTTGATTAGCAACAGCACTTTCGGAACTAGATAATTCGTTCACTATAATATGTAATTCATTCATTTTAATGCATCTCTAAATTCTTTCATTGTTGGCACAATACCTTTCCTATATAAATACAATAACTCTTTTAATTTCTGTTTCATTATAAATCTGCATATTCTACCCATTCAACTATACCTTGTGTTGTATTACGCTTTTGTATTAATGCCTTACTATGCCATTCTTCATGACGGGGCTTTCTATTAACCCAATCCTTATCAATAAAAAAATATGCATTACAGAGATTACATTTAATTAAACTAGTCATATCATTCATCACTCCCACATATATCACAATGTCTTGGGCTATCATAGCCATTAGGCAAAAACTGTCTAATGCCTACACATCTCTTACAATATTTAAAAACCATGTTAATCATCAATTATAAATCGTTAATGTATGTTAAGGAAAAAGGGCAGGGGGATTTATAATCCCAATGCTTTCTTTAGTGCGTCTTTATCTACACCTGCTTCTATAAGTGTAGCTAATGCACCTTCTACTGCTTTCTGTGCAGATACACTAGCACGTTTTGCTTTTGCTTTAGATTTAGCGTCAGCATTACGTTTGCCATATTTAGCCTCATTCTCGGCTATCTGTTCTGCACTAATGGCAACTAACTCTAATGATACGTTAGCGTGTTTGGCTAATTCTGCTTGTAATGATGCAATATCTTTACTTGCAATCCAATTACGCCATTTGCCACCTATATTACGGCTGGTTTGATGTGCTTTAATTATCTCAAAACCTTTACCTTCTAGGTATGGGAATTGAGAGCAACCTATGTTGCCTGATTCTGCTACTGTTGCTGTGATAGTTACTAGCCCACTATCAGAGGGATTAGCTTTCTTTGTGGAAGGCATGACATATTTACATATGTTTCGAGTTATAAACTCATCATCAGATACCTTGTTTGTTTGTTTGACCAATTCGGATTTCACGACTGATTAGGCACGATTTGATTTAAACCTGTCGGTCAAACCGACCTATACTATATTGTATTATATATGGGGGGCTACTAATCACTACTACAAGGATCAATACCCTCTCCTATACATACAGGACATGATGTGCATGATACACCACTACCACACCCCTTGTGATATACGGTATCAAATTCATGGCATGTATAACCATCATCTACGTTCTTATTACAGAACCAACATGTTACAGTTACTATGCTACTGTCAGCGTTGTTTGTTGTTTGTGTGTCCAATTCGGATTTCACGACTGATTGGTCACGGTTTGATTTAAACCTGTCGGTCAAACCTCTCGCTTTCTATTATTCTTATATCTATATATCTATATTATCTATTATAGTATGTATGCAGGGGGGAGTTCTATTACTACCTATCCCTATACCAGTATGTATGTTTGATTGTGTTATGGTATGGTCTGTTATACCATTCGTTCCTAATGGTATGTATGTATGTGTGTATTATACCAGCCCCATACTCGCCCCCTTATATGTGTATGCCTACTCCGTAGGGGAGTATAATCTAGTCATCAGCCCCCACTATGTAAAAACAGTTTCACACCAATGAGATAGGTATATATAGGTGTGCAGGTGCACAGGGAGAATTTTTGAAAAATAAAATATAAAAGAATTATAAATGTTATTGAAAATTTAGAAACAATTTTACATCAAGGAAAAAATTAAGTAGATTTATAACTGGAAAGAGCGTAATATAATTACTATTGGATTACGAAGAGAGCCAGTAGCAGTGGGATTTGGCTACCCACTCTCAACGAAATTTCTCAAGGCATTCACCAAATTTTCTATAGATTTATAACCGGGGGAACCGTATATTATTCATGCAAGAGAAAAGAACTCTAATCTATAATTCAGCAGAATTAGCCGAAGCATTGGGTTATAAAAACGGAACAAAATTTGAAAGAATTGAAGGAAGATTTAAAGTATGTAATCCAAAAGTAGATAGTCATGGATCATATGATCATAATGAATGTAATGGATTTTATCCACAATATGACTACGCACAGGGCATACATGAAATAGAAATTACCTTCATAGAGGAAGCATAATGCCAACAGAAGCAGAGATACAAATTATCACAGAACTAATGAAACTGAACAAAACTCTAGAGCATCTAACCAAAGAGCACGTTCAACACTTCCAGGAATGGAGGAGGAAAAATATGAAGTTAGGCGGAGTAGAATAGATATATAAATCCACAAAGGGGACAAAATCCCAAACCTTTTTATTTAGTAATAACACTTTTATTCATCCTATCCTTAATATAAGTATGAACACTTACAGTGTAGAGGAAACCTCTTGAATAGAATTACCATAAGAGGATTATGCGGACCACACATGATAGAAGCTACAGGCATAGAACAAATAGTAACTCTACAGAACACACCGACTGTCCCCCTCCCAGAAGGTACTCACAAACTATCCATATATAAAGTCAAAGCACGACAATATAATAGAAAA
>Ga0257121_1000668_pt1 | contig 28282 bp, 22 predicted proteins | sample SI106_100metaG_FD_190180 | JGI IMG/M metagenome (GOLD analysis project Ga0257121, IMG submission 190180) | Marine microbial communities from Saanich Inlet, British Columbia, Canada - SI106_100 | ecosystem: Environmental > Aquatic > Marine > Inlet | place: Canada: British Columbia | collected...
AGACTGACAGCGTGGATTCTTGTGGTTTTGCCTACAGCCTGATTCAAAGTCTTTATTCTATATGCCATATTATATGGAGCGGTGATTGTACTTGTTATGGTTACGTTGTGGGCTGTAGCAATATTGTGAGTACCTGTGCTTCCTTCTGACCCCAAAGTCATCGCCGTCCATGTGCTTCCACCGTCTGCGCTTATTTCTGCGGTGAGGTCAGTACCTAAAGTGGTTGATCCAGCACCATTGGTATGAGTAAGAACTATATCTCCTTTAGTGGGTGCAGCTTGTGCGGCTGTTGTTGCCGAAACTAAAGTCATATTCGCCGCTTCACTTTCTCCCCACGCAGCGACAGGTGGAGTAAAAGTCGCTGTGTGCCTAGCAATACCTAGAGAAATCTCAACTTCATCTAGATAACAAACAGCACCCCCATAATGACCACCATTCATATAACCCAAATAAATAGCCGACGATGTCCTATTGATTACGGAATTAACGGTAACGTCTGTAGTACCCTCAAGCACACCATCTATAAAACCACGGATATATTGACTTGATCTAGTAAATTCAACATGATGCCACGCCCCATCATTAACAGCGGTAGTTGTTAATCCCGCACTAACGTATTCGGTATTAGTATTAGTGGTAATAGACATCATACCAGTTGAAGAAATATTAACGCTTATATCGAAATTATGATTACCAGCACTGCCATTATTTCTTCCAAGTATTTTTCCTGTACCACTAGAATGAGTTGTCTTTATCCAGAAACTAATAGTCCACGGGTTAGCACCATAATCCAGATTAGCACTGCCCGCACCCCAATATATATAGTCGCTAGTTGCGTTTGGAACATGAATAGATGCAGTGCCAAACTTTGGGCTGGTTGTGGAGGTTACTATGCTACCGCTAGACTGAACGGTAAATGCATTACTAGATGAATCCGTAAAAGTTGTTCCGCTATTTGCTCCATCACCATGAAACAATGTTTCTATATAGCCATCAATCGCTGGGCCTTCTAACGCTCCGCTATAATACTTTGAAGTAACATTTCTTATTGCGTCAGTCGATCCACCCGCATTTACACCTGACGCATCCTGAAAGTCATCAACTGTTTGGTCTACTAGATTATATTTTACCAAACTACCGTTGGAGGCAACCTTAAAACCAAGTAGTGCTATATCGTTCTCTAAACCAGTTACATCCGTAGCAGGAGCATTACCCAATGCAGCTAATGGAATAGTTCCAGTAATATTTGCACCAGGAAGTTGTGTTATATTAGTTCCTATTGTCGCCGGCAATGTAGCCGGTAATGTTACTGTAGCACTTGATATATCTAATGTACCAGTATTCGTTTGAGCACCACTAACTGTTTGAGTACCGGAAACAGTTTGTGTTCCTGCTACAGTTATTGTTGCACCAGCAGGCACATCCAATGTCTTACCAGTGGTTACTGTTACAGTAGTTCCACTTCTTGTATCTAGTTCGTTTACTCTTAATTTGCTCATACGACCGTCCAAGTTGAATCAGTACCTAATGATATTGTTGACCCCACCGCTACTCCTATAGGTCCCGCTGACAATGCATTATAATTAGCAGGAGTACTGAATACTGTTCCTATTGCAGCAGCTGAAAGATGTGCGGCTGCTGTTGTGCTATTAGCACCTCTTGTAGCGCCGGTTAAAGTATTTCCTACTACACCTGTATATGTAATTTCTTCTGTTCCTACTCCCACGGTTCCTGTAGCTGGAAATCCTGTAGAACTCGTTATGGGTATGGTTGTTACAGACGCATCTATACCAGCACTTAATGTAGTACCAACTCCAGCTGTATCAAAGTTCGCCGATAGTCCACCAGTAATTTCTGGTATGCCGTCTGTATTGATATTAAACCAATTGATAGCATTAGTTTCAAACCCTAATTCAAAATTATCGTTATTACCAAGGGTTCTATTTGCAGTAGCCGTATCACCACCGTTGGCAAAATCACCAGTAGAAGATACTGCACCCCATACTACATTCTGTCCTGCACCTTGAGTTTTTAATGCTTCGCCCGAAGTTCCAGGAGTCAAAACTATCCAATCAGTTCCATTATAATACATAACAGCGCCTTGAACATTTCCTGTCAAAGCAATCTGAGCACCATCTACCGCATTATCGGCTATCTTGGTATTAGTTACGGCGTCATTTGCAATCTTCCCTTCCGTTACCGAATTATCCGATACCGTTGGGTCTCTATCAGCAGGACCAGTTCCAATATAACTGTCATTAGCCATTTATTATACGTCCTCTAAGTAAGATACGATACAATCTGCGGCACTTGCAGCACTTGCCGCCACTGTGATGGTATCTAGTCCAGTTCCAGATCCTTCCATAACAATTTTCTGTCCACTGACAGCTTTCAATGCACCACCAACAGGGACAGGTGCGGCCTTAACTAAAAATATATCATCAACACCTGTACTAGCCCTACAGTTTTTGTTAATCTTAACATCTACTGTAATATCACTAGCTGATGTATTTGCAATATCGACCTCAAGGAGAATAGTCTCTTTATCTAACAGAGCAGTATACATAGTTGAATATGTACCACTGTCTATTGCAATATTACTTTTTGAATTGCTTTTAAAATCATTTGCCATAATTGTTACCTTCTTTTATCCCAGGGCGACTGCCATTGCGATACTAAATCCTGTTGTTGTTTTTGAATTAACAGCCTCTACTAAATCTGTTGGTGTGCCTGTGAATGTATTATTGAGATTTCCAATATCACCAATATCAACAGCCGAACTATTATAAGTAACTCTCCATTCTTCTATACTGTCGGTTGTAGGTACTGTTCTATTAGCCATCGTTTTATCCTAAAGCCACCGGCATAGAAATTGCAAAGGCTACTGTTGCCTTAGTATTACAAGCCTCTACCATATCGGTAGGTGTCCCACCAAACGAACTACCCAACTGTGAGATATCTCCCACATCGGTCATAGTTTCATTCATGGTGTTTCTAAATTCAGCAAATGTATCACTTGCCGTTACATTTCTATCAGCCATTTCTATCTACCAATTGTTTTAATAATGATTTAATATCAGACAACTCATCTCTTATACTATTTATATCGTTTGTGTTTATCTTTAATTGTTCTTTTGCCAATTGTCTTGCCTTACTAGCAGCAACTGCTGTTTCATGTGATGCAACATCTATATTAATTATTGCCCGAGTGTTTGGGTCTCTAACAATATCAGCTCTACCTTTAATATTTTCCATATTATGTTGCCAATGCTATTGCTCTAAAATCTTTAATTAGGGGTGGTAATGAACTATTCTTACCCTGCATTACAATCTTAATTGCAAAAGCATTAAATTCATCCAGAGCAGTTCCTGTACCATTTACAGCCTTACCAGCAAGATATTGATATTCTCTAAAATCTTGTCTTGATTTTGAAGTGGCCACCGAAGGATCAGGTCTACCATCAGCAGTTCCTCCAGCACCTGTAAACTTCACCCAACCCAAATCTTCAAAAGGTTCGGCCGTATCAATACGTTGCAATTTGTATAGAACTTGGATATCAGCTTCTGACATTTGAACAGCATCTATATACACCTTTAATGCTGTTGCAGCACTCTGAAGTGTAATTTTCTTGGTAATATAAATTGCTTTATTATTATCACCAGTAGGTTCGGTCATAGCCTTATAGTTTGTAAATATTGTATTAACATCTGAAGAAGTATCAATCTCATTAATACGACTAGATACACAGCACGCCAACATTCGTTGTGTATCAATAACAGGACTCACATTATCTTTAGTTGTTGATAATGTTGCAGACATTCTAAAGGATTTGTTGCCTGACACGTTATTAGTTTCATTAACCGGAGAACAAATGATTTGTGGTGCATCAAAATAGTAATCTTCATTCATGGGTAGACTAATAGCAGTAGTTGCACTTAATCTTTGATAGGCATTTTGTGTTGATCCTACAGTCGAACCTGTTGTAGATTGTAGTTTTGATGTAATAGTCGTATATGGTAATTCCATTGTTTGTATGATAGGTTGCACCACATCATAAGAAACATTCTTAGTTGCAAAAACATCACTACCTCCAGCCGTAACTTTAGTAGTCGCAGCAGTTGTTGTTACAACAGTAAAACTATCCAATTCAACATTAGCAACAGCCGGATGTATCTTATTAATTTCAATCAAAGGAATACCACCCAACATATATAAAAATACTATACTATTATCATCGTGCGTTGCTGCTGTAGTACTTGTACCATCACCATTAGCGGTGCCTCTTGTGCAAGTTGTTAGTTGTGTCGTGCCAGTCTTACCTGTATATGTGATAAGTTCATCATCAATCCTTACTGTGCCTGCTGTTGGAAAATTAGTAACATCATCACAAATAATAGTTGTAGCGGCACTAGAAATAGAACCATTCAATGCAGTATTTCCTATATCAGAAATAGCACCCTTAATTTCTACATAACTATCCGTATCATGATTACCATGATTAACAAAATTAACCTTCACCAAAGAATTACCATTTACAGCTTCTATTGGATTTCTGGCCAATTTTGGTATAAGACCATTACCACCACCTGCACTAATATTCTGTTCTGTAAATGCTTCATTAACCGTAGTAAACTCAGCAGATGTACCAACTGTAAATTTTGCTCGGCGCATTGTAAATTTCATATCTTCAAATTGTGATGCAGTCCATGTAGATGCGTTCTGTGATTTAAACAGCGAACCTAATGTTGGTTGTGTGGAAATAGCTCGTGTACCACCAATGTCTACTTCACCCAATCGTGATATCCAAATCTTATAATCTGGACTATCAGAAGCAACCACAAGAGCATACTCCAAATTTTCTCGCAAGTAAACTGGACTATCAAACAAAAACTTTGTTGCTGTAGTTCCATCAGTTGTGTTTACGGTGACATCTGCCGGTTGCAATGATTTCACAGAAAATGGTAAAATTTCTTGTGAAGGATATCCATTTATTACTGAACGTATCTCCATCCATACTGGTAAAGCAGCGGCCTTATGTGAAAAGAAAATATCAACACTAGTAATAAACATACCACCTGCTTTATCACACATAATAGTTTGTGCTAATGGATCATACCAACCACCACCACCAGCGCTTGTTGATGTTACAGTAGTTTGTCTAGATTCGGATAATGGTACTCTTGTTATTGATGCATTACGAGTTGCCATTATAAGTTCTTGTTTGGTCTGTTTATGACCAAGAGCCATATATTCTTTTTCTGCGGAAGTATTAACAAACCCTACAGTCTGAGAATTGGAAGAACTATCAGTTAAACGGAAAGTTCTTCGGCCTATTCTAAATCGTTTAGTATCTGTATTAGGTATTTTAAATCTACCATAAAGAGTTCCAACATCATCAGTTACTAATTGGTTACCATATGTAGCATCATCAATCGGAGTTGTTGCTAACCAGTTCTGAGGCTCTTCATATTGATTACCTGTATTGCGAGTAAGACCCGTAAATGTAGTAGAAGTTTTTCCTGTATAAGTAACTTGTTCTTGTTTAATAAATCCAATACCAAAAGGATCGACTTCATTTGTATCACCAAGGGCCATAGTTCCTGAATCTGGAAATCCTGTTGTAGATGCAACTGTTATTGTAGTAGCATCCGCTTTTGCTAAATTTACCGACAATGTTGTGGATTTAGCACTAGTTAATGTTGGTTTAACATCAGCATTTACATCTGTACCATCAAAGAAAGCATAAACTCTTGTATTAGGTTTCATACCAGTTACAGTAAAGTTTACATCTCTTGCTCGCATCCAAGGAACAATTTCTATATTCGTTACACGATCTCCAGCAGAAATATTATCAATACGTTCTACTAGCCGAGTATTCATCCCAGTTCGTTGTTGTCTTACATCTGTTGTGGTTGTGGTTGTGCCTCTATTAGGATCCCAAAGTAACCCTAGGTTTTCAAAAGTAGTATTGACGGTTGTTGAAGTATTCCCAGTCCATGTAGTGTTCCATGAATTCCAAATAGTACCTAATGTTCCAGCCTCTGTCTGTTCACGGAGTAACTGTTCATAGTTACCTTCTACGTTAATAGTGATAGAGGGGATACGATCATCATCCATCCATACATCTGTTTCTGGTTGTAGTACTAGATCACCAATCCATTCTGTTACACTATATGGGTTGACACTTTCTACACGACTGGCGTAGGGTTGAATCACCTCGTCGGTTTCTGTATAAGGCAACATGATAAGGTCGCCTGTCTTTTGATAACCATCAGTTGCTCTTTGAGCATCGGTGGTATTTTCTTCTATTAGATTAACACCTGTTTGAACTCCAACAGGACGCAATACACCAACCCCAGGATCTACAGAACAATGATAATCAGGATGAGTAACATTACCTATATTATGTCCATAAAAATTATCAACAATAAAACCAGACTTAAATCTGTTAAGGCCATCACCATCCAGAATCATATATGAATCTGTTTCTCTTTCCAACATAGCCAATGTAGTAGTGTATTCTAATTTTCCAATTCTGGTTTCAAGTTTACCAATATCTTTCATAGTATAGCCTTTATTATTTAAATAGGCTACATCTATCTTATCAGGTTCAAAAGTATAGGCAGAGATTCCAAGTTTACATACTAACATACCAATATTATCTGTGGCAGGCCAGGTCGGAGCTTCGGCCGGCACACCTTTAACTATAGTCCAATCACCACTACGATTGAGATATAGTAAATCTTTACGAGCAAGATAAAAATCAAAATCCATAGTGACATTATCATCAGGCGCAACCAAATTACCATTTACAGAACCAGTATCTTCAAAATTTTTGTTTATAAAAGAAAATGGATTTTTACCCGTAATCAATGCCGCATTTTGTATCTGATTTTTTACTCTAGGCCTAAAATCTATAACGTCCCGCAATTCATATTCACCAATAGGTGCCCTAGAATCAGGATCAACTCTTGAAGCTGTATATTTAGGAATGTCTTTATAATCTACCTGACCTGTATAGGAATCTACTGAGAAATAATCACCAGTACCGTGCGAGAAATAATCATAAATGATTAACAATCTTCCAGTTGGGAGTTGTACATTTGGTTTTCTTGCGATACGACCAACATCATAAAACGAATCTCTTTGACCTGTATCAAGTAAGAAATTTGAAGTGATATTCTGATCACCATTAGTCAGAGCACTAATACCAGCTGTTACAGCAGATGTTCCGCCAGTAATGGTATCTAGTGTTGTGAATGTTCCTGAAATCTTTACATATTTAGCAACAACAGGAGAACCTGAGGTTGAAATTATACGGCCTGTTGCTCCAGAAGCACTACCTGTAATAATTTCACCTACTGTAAGTGTCCCTGTATTGTTTGATAGTGTTAATGTTGGTGTAACAGCATCTGTTGTATCATTGGCAGATTCATATACGGCGTGTAATTTATAAACGTCTGCATATGAAAGTGAAATTTCAGCATCAGAAATTCTTTCACCAAATACTAAAGTATAAGTACCAGCCGCTGTAGTGGACTGAATTTGTTTAGAAGTCATCTTGTTTGCTGTTTTGGATCGTTGGAGAGATGTTGCATAATTAGCAGTTCCTAACAACTCAACACCAGTACTAGCACCAAGAAAGGGAATATCAGTAATCGTTAGTGTCTGACCTACTGTAGTTCCTGTTCCTGTTATACTAACCACATCACCAACAGATGCAGATGCACCGCCCGAAGTCACCACCATTGTATAATTTCTAGCTACGGATGGTGCCGCCCAAGTATGGCCCGCAGATAGTGTAAATGTGACAACACTAGATGCGTTTGTTGTACCAGTAAACTGTTTACGATATGAATAAGATGTATCAGTAGCACCACCACTGTCTAATAGAGTCTTAACATTATTTTTAGGTAATTTATAAAGTAATACAGTTTCTTCTTCTTGTGTGATCTTACCCCTGAGCCGTGCAACATTAACGGAAGTAACAGCATTACTAAACACTGCACTTACTGTAACAGTAGTATCATTAGTAACCAATGTTACTCTACGTTCTTCTTGGATGCCTGCAGCACCAGTAGGTAATGAAATAATATCACCAACAACCAAATCAGACGAAAATGTAGTATTAAGTCCATTAAGAGTTGTTCCTGTGGCCCAAGTAACAGTACCACCCAATGTTACCGATTCTGATAAATTCATATCAGCAGTATAATCTAATCCAGTATTGTCAGAAAAAATCTGTTTAACATCTCTAGCAAATGTCTTTTGATTTGCTGTGGAGTTAGTTGTTGCTAAGATAGCACTACTACCAGGAACAGTATCTGTGGATACACTAGAAGTAATTGCTTCACCGACAATAAATTGTCCTACCTGTTGCATCAATTGGAATTGAGCAACGCCACTAATTGATGCAACTAGAATACCATTGGCGCCACTAGTAGCACCAGTAATGACAGCATTAGCAGTAAGAGTATGGGCACCGGTCACATCAATCGTATTGAACAACGAAACATCAAACAAATAATGATGATAGATGGCCTTGGTAGCACCAGTATGTGTACCTATTGTTCCACTGTTATATTCAAAGGAACGAGATCGTGCATAACCAATATTAGAACCAGCAGACGAACCTCTTACTGTTGTCTGTTGGTCGTATAGTTTTACAAACTTAAATGCATCTATAGTAGCACCAACGACACTAATGTCCGGTTGTCCATAGACGTTTGCAACTTGAGCATAGTTACCCAAGTCTGCAGGAACAGAATCATTCTGTACATTTTTAGTTGTTCGTGCCTTATCTATATTTACATACTGTGACGCCTGTAAGTCTAATTCATAACCATCAACATATGCCTTACCTGGCGAAATGATTAGAACATCCTTAGTCTCATCACCACCCTGAGCGGCCGTATATACACCACGGTTTGTACCATCGTCTAAACTTTCTCTAGGATCTATATCAAAATGTTTTACAATATAATCACCAGACTCATCATCAGTACGACGAGCAAGCATATCTGCAATAACACTATATTCTGTAAATTTAATTCTGCTTTCAATTCTACCAGAGTTAAGTCTAGCCAATTCTACAAAATCTGAATCATCCGTTGTGGTTAAACTTTTCTTTGCTATTGCCAAAGTCATCTTAAATCTATGAGCGCCTTTGGCTGCATAGTTAGATGAACCTTGTGCATTATCTAGTAGAGAACTGTCCATTTCTGGAGTAACTAATGTCTCTGTTATTGTCCAACCAACACGATATGATGGTGTGTTAGTATATTTGTCTAGTATAATCGTTTGTTCGGTATTCTGTACCATGAACCCACGAACATAATATATACCAGCCTGAACAGTAACCGCAGAACCAGTAGCCGTTGCGGCAGAAGCTGCTGCTGTAGCAGATGCGATATTTATTGCATAGGATGAAATAATCTTATCAGCAGAAATATTTTCACCATCACTAAACACTACAGTAGAATTATCTGCTGTAGAAGTATTCATATACTTAATGTATAGAGTATCAGGATCACCAGTAGTAGAATCTGCCACAGAATAATTTACTACTCTAGCCGTAACGCCAGAAGTAGCGCCTGTAATAGTAGAACCAACATACTGACTTAAATAAGTACTAACCGTTCCAGACAAATAACTGGCTTGTACCTTTAAGGCATAATAATTTTTATCATACCCAACACTACCAGGAATAACAATAGAACCTTCTTTAAATACATGATTACCAAATTGTTCAATCTGGTTTTGGAGTATTGTTTGAAGTGTTGTTAATTCTCTAGCCTGAACTGCAAAGCCCGGTCTAAAAAGAACCCTATAAAAATCTGAATCAAGTTTAAAATCATCCCAGTAAGGTGATACATCAAAATCTGTTTTTGCTGGCATTATGCGGCCTTCCTATCGCTGTACTTACCACCAGCTTGATAGTGGTGTTTATTTTTATTATACCAGTTAGCCATATACTCTTTCCTTTTCTCGCCCAGTGATATACCACCTTTCCATCGTGGGTTATTGTCGCCACTGTGATCTATACTGTCGCTCATCTTCTGTCGTGCCTCAGCAGTCTGTTTAGAGCCACGGCGCCAAGTATTACCTGTGGCACTTTTACTAGCGCATTCTTTTTGATACTTCGTTTGAGTCTTACCATACATCCCGTGGGCCATATCTTTTCCGTCTTTATCTAACAGTGGTCCTTGGCGACCCACTGGAACTGTCTCTCTAAACTGCTTGGCGAGTTCTATTCTCATTTGTTCGTATTCAGTCATAGCTAAAACTCAATTATGAGCTTGATGTTTTCTGTCTGATCACTAGCTCGTGTAATCGGTGATCTATTTTCTATATAAATTGAATCCCCGGAGTAGTATTCTATTTCTGGATTATTTACTGTACTTACTGTAGCTGTTGAGCCCGAATCTGCACCAGTAATAATTTCTGATGCAGCGAACGCAACTAAATCTTGCTGTGTTGCACCGGCAGTAGTCTTAACACCAGTCCATTCAGTCTGAATATACTTGAGTATTTTTGTAGTTGCATCAAAATCAACAACAATACCTTTCGCACCAGATGTACCGCCTGAGATAACTTCATCATTTGTAAACCCAGTAGGTGTCCCACTAAAAGTAACATTCTTAAGCGCCTGTCTTGTATCAGCCGAACAAATAACAGTTGTGCCGAAATTGAATGGATCTCTAACAACACCAATGCGTCGGAAGTCTTGATCTACTACAAAGTCACCAGAACCAGCGGTGCCTGCAATGGTAGTATTAGTCATTACATAGAATCCACCAAGTTCTTCCATTGCATTGTTTCCGTGACCACCTTTGGGTCCGATAATAGGAACGACAATAGCACTTGTAGATGGTGTACCAATACCAGAAATATTATCTATATTAAGATCCGCAAAAGTGTATCCTGTTCCAGCCACAACACCAGCTACGGAGGTAACTGAATTACCAGACACTATCACAGTAAATGTTGCACTTGAACCATCACCACGCAATGTCTGTGTGGCATATGTTCCGTTTGTATAACCAGCACCACCATTTGCTATGATGTATCGGTTGACAGCACCATCAACGGCCGCAGCCGACACTGTTGCGTCTGTATGCACTGCCATAAAATCTGTAGTTAGAAAACTACTAGTTTCTGTTGCAGTATGAGTATACATAAATTTCCATACATAACTATCACCAGTTGTAAATTCTGATGTAGTAGTACCAGTAGGCTCTACAGTAGATGCAGCCCCAGAATTATTCCACATACATTTATACACATTACCAGCAGAACTTCTTACATACATTTTGGATGTAGTTGCAAAAGGATCAGTAATACCACCAACCGTCTGAACGACAGAACCATTTACTGTTGCGCCGTAATCACCACGATAAAAGTCATAAATTGTACCCGTTACCCAATCATGTCTAGGGACTGCATAAGAAACATCACTAGCGCTAATTTTCTTCGCAGCAATCATGTCCCGATAGTACATATATTCGTCTACGACATTATCTAGTGGAGTTGGAGGAACACTATCTGTTCCACCTCCCGCACTAGACGAGAATACTTGAGGTCTACCTACGAACAGATAATATACTGTTGGTGTAGCCTCAGAAAATGACTCATAAAATTGCTCTGAGTTATTAATTCTAAATTTATTTGTGACGATTGCTGCCATGGCATTATTTCCTAAATTTTATTATCTCTATTATTTATAACGATCCGTTAAGTCTTATAGAGCGTAACCTCTGTTGGAGGACTTATATTGTTTTTTCTTTCGGGGTATGATGTTAAATCCCCAATGGTTAAAGCTGTTCCTTTGTAATCTGTTGCCCAATCTGATAGTCTGAATCCTGATACACCATCTTGATTCATTGCCCACCTTACGGCGTTCAGCCTTACACCAGATGTATGTGATGCGGCGGTTGTAGAATGTGCGCCTCTTGTGCAACCAGTAAAACTATTACCAGCCTTCCCTGTATAATCAATTAATTCACTACCAATCTGTATCGTTCCGGCAGTCGGATAACTAGTAGCACTTGCAACACCTATAGTAGTAACAGAATTATTAATAGTAGCACTTAAAGTACTAAAAGGTATCTGTGAAACATATACATTATGACTTCTAAATGTTAATGTAGATGCTGCCGATAATACTTCACTTTCCATAAACTTAAAGGAATTAAGAGCACCATAGTCTGGCATTCCTTGATAAGTATATCCTTCACCACCAAACTGCCACTCAACGTGCATCCTGTGGTGTAATGTACGATCCCTAACACCTCTCAATCCCCAGACAGCATAGACTGTACTTGTTACACCAGAACCGGAACCAGTAATAGTTTCTGCGGCTTGGAATATTCCAGATGTAGGTGCATAAGTCATTACACGACTTCCATCATCTTCAACATCTTCAGAAACTACCTTACCTGTTGCGCCCGATGTTCCACCTGTAATGGTTTCGTGTACAGTAAATGCTGTTCCTGGATAAAGTTTGAGTGCAGGATTATAAACCTTACCTGTACCATCTTTAGGTTCTATAGCCTCATCCATCGGTGTTGGGTTAATAGGTACTTGATCTGTAGTACCCAACCGCATACCAAGTAAAGCTGTAAAGATAAGTTTGTAAGCACCACCCAATGTAGTAACAGATGTAATATTAGCCAATTGTTGTAATAGTGAAGCAATATCTACCTGACCAAATACAGCCCAACCAGCTGGATGAACTGATGCAAGTAAATCATCTCTCCATTCTACAATAGAGGATCCTGTTTTTACCACATAAGAATAATCCTGATAATAATAACTATCCTGAATCTTCATAGAAACGTCATCTAAGAAACCATCCTGACCAATATATTTACCTGTCGTTTTAACAAGAGTACCTATTGCTCCTGGGATTATAGTTTTCTTATATGAGTTTAGTATTGCAGTTCTACCAGACGATAGCGCCACAAGTACTTCGCCGGGTATAAATGGAGTCAAACTTAATTGATCCATTTTTATAATACCTAGAGTATCCGTCTGAGACTTAAATCGTGCCGTTGCACCAGAACTAGAACCTTTAATAGGTTCGTTTAAAGTAAATTGACCAGAAAGTTCAGTACATAAGAACTGAGAGTCGGTATTAAATTTTAATGATGCTGAATCTGTATAATGTGTCCCCTGATTCAAAATATTGATACCACTAATTTCACCAACACCAGTACCTTTAGCACGTATCGTACCATCAACACCAGAAGCTGTTGTAATTGTTAATGTCGGCAATGACGTATAACCATAACCTATGGCTGTAATTCTTACATCAGTAATATCACCTACACCTGTTCCACTTTCTTGGACTATAGCACTACCAGTATAAGTATCACTTATTGTGGTTTGATTTTCTAGACCAATTCTATCAGTGGCCACCATACCAATATCATCTTCAAGTGCTTCAAAGTTATTTACAGTATTAGTAATTAAAGTAACCTTGTAAGAATTCGTTGAACCTATTATCGTTTCGCCTAATGTAAATGTACCTCCCGCAGCCATATATGTAATAGTTTTTGTAGTCAAGTCTATACCGATTACTCTACCCACAGCTTCAGAAGTTTGTCCTGTGATAACTTCGTTGATATCAAAAACGCCTGTAGGAGATTCATAATCAAAATACGATTCTTCTAATAAAAGCTCTCCTGGTTGTCCGGGAGTTCCACTTTCTAAAGTAATTCTAAAATTATCAGTTAGTGTTCCTATCTCTGGAATAAACCCACCATTAACAATAGATATTTCGCCTGCAAGATTTGTACCATTTGTATTGGCGTTATTAACCACAATCTGATCACCGGCCAGATAACCACTACCAACCGAATCTACAATAATATTATCTATTGTTCCTGAAGTAACAGTTTCAATAGAAGCAAGACCACCAACACCAGTATCAGCAGAAATGGTAACAGAATCAGTAGTTGTAAAATATTGACTACTCTGGAAAGTTGCAGCTGTTAAGTCTGCCTTACTTATGATAGAATTTATTTTACCTTCTAAAACAAGATTATTATCTGCATTGTCTATACCACTTACATCGTGTCCTGGAAAAAACGTACCCCTAACACTTCCAGGATTCACTATAATTTCAGTAATAGTTTCACCTGCAATATTATATTGGAAGATACCATCAACAACAGCTGTCGCTTTACCTATAACAGAATATCCTGCGGTATAATATGCACCACCAGCTAGGATACTTAAATCGGTAACTGCTCTTTGTGTGATTGTTTGTCCTATAAAATTCCTCAGATTATCAGTACCAGCAACATTATCTTCTGTAAGTATCTGACCACTATCTTCCATTAAGATGAAAATATCACCATTAGAAGCTGAAGAATCTTCCATTAATATTGTAGAGTTAGTTGCTGATAATCTTAAAACTTGATCTTCAGACCATTTACCATCAGAAACTCGTAGCATTTCTTTTGTAGGATATGAAATTTCTGCTTCTTCACCTAATAGTATTCTAAAAAATAATTGATGGCCTTTTCTTGTACCCTTTGCACGATACAGGTCTTTAATGTTCTTTAATAGTTTTCTCTTATCTACACCAGCTGTCAAATTATCTGGTATAGTTCGCATAAAGGCTTCTTTAAATTCTGTAAAGAATGAATCAATAGTATTATCTACATCTGCATAATCCAACAACTGCATTATGTTTTCTACTGGATTTGCAGCATACCCATCAATAATACCAGATGCATTTGAAGTTGCACCTATAATTTGTTCACCAATAATAAATTTGTTCTGGGACGATATGAATAGACGAGAACCGGCATTAATATCTTCTGTACGAATAACCGCAGTAGCCTTTGATGTTTGACCTGTAATAGTTTCTCCGTTTACAAACGCACCATTAGGAGTATCTTGAATTAGAATTTTATTATTAGAATCTCTATATCTATTTTCATTCTCTAATGTGATATAGGTGGTATCCCCTTCTTCATATAAAATAGAATCAACTGAACCCAATGTTTTTAATTTGAGCTCAGCAGACTCCATAAACTCATAGTAACCCTTGAGAAATGAAAGAAAGTCCGGATGATCGGCCTGTATAAACTCAGGTTGCTGACCAGGAACCTGAATTGAAACTTTACTGGTGATTGTTGCCATTTTTAATTATAAGAACTACTTGTGGAGTATTGTGTTCCTCCATCAGATGCACCGGCAGCTACAGTATCAGCAGCTCCAGTGATTGACATATTATAAGTATCAATTTCTAGTACTTGATTTCTTACGGGGACAAGATCATTAGAACTTGGTTGTACTGTAAGTCTAATATAAGTTTGTGTCGTACCATCATAGTTTTCTACAGAAGCAATATCTTCTTTAGTTAATACTAAAGTTCCACCTGTAACTGTTCCGGTTGTTACATAGGTTATAGTTCCTACGGCACCAGATTTATATACTTTAGATGTACCAGAAACATAATAAGCATTTATATTACCAGCACCATCATCTTCATAATAATAAACATTTACAGTATCATCAGAATATTTAAAACCAGTAGACGATAAAATACCACCGGCAGTTGTGCCCGCTGTTGATGCAGCATGGCCACTATGTGGATTATAAAGAGCATTTTCAAAAAGAATAGTATATTTTGTTGCAACGCCTGTTGTCGGCAAAAATGTTTTACTCATCTTAATTCTGGTAATGTTTGACAATATAGACGGGTCTACCTCATCAATCATAGTAGTGAACTTTGAATATCTAAAGATCGCTTCGTGTTTCTCTAGGTTATCATCGGACCATGTCGTGATTGCGGTTGTAATGAGCGCTGCAAGGCTTTCCTTTGTCTTGTCTGTCAATGTATTGTTATACTTAAAATTGACCGTAGGAACGATTTTAGTAGTCTCTGGGTCAAGTATAACTGGCGTGACAGATGCAATATTATAATCTTCTAAAGAATCAACAATAGAAGTTTTTGTTGATTGCGTTAAAGTATTACCTGCCTTAGGACGAATACTAATATAAACTTTACCATATACCGCAGGATTATTATACTCACCACCCCATACTGCAATAGATTCTACATTAGGATATATGGTTGGTATAATAGCCGCATAGTCTTTTGCTGTTACTGTTCTGTTTTGTGCCGCATAACTAAATGGAGCATTATACTTCATCGACTCTATGGTTTCCGCATTAGCACCACCAGCCGCAGCTGTCATAGTTGTAGTAGTAATATCAGCAAAACCTGAGATACCAGCATCAGCAGTAAAAGAAATTGCACCATTGGCATCAACACCATTAGTTATAACATATTTGAGTATAACGATATTACCATCTATCAAAGATTTACCGACAATACCATCACCAAAATAAATTTCCCATTCACCATTTACAGTCTCTTGTACAAAATAAGCTTGAGTTGTAGCTGTAATGTCAACAAGTGAAGTTGCCGGAGTATATGTTGCAGTAGTTGAATCTCCTACACTAGTCTGCACCTGTACTTTAAGAGTCGAAATATCTACACCAATATTAGGTAATATGAATTTCTGATCCGCATTAGATAGATCAACAGTAAATCGTGATGTAGTCCATGTACCTTCATATACAGGAATACCACTGGAGGCGCCAAAAACATAAATGCCGCTAGACGGTTGAATAATTCTTTCTGTAGTATTAACAAACTGATAGGTTACACCCTGTATTGAAGTAATAAAATTAAAACCTTCAGGCATAATAATATTGGCACCTATTGCATTATTAACTTGTACTTTCACATAAGCCGTCGGTGCTTTAATAGATACTGGAGTATAGCCTAATGCCTTTGCATGAGAAGCCACCGAATTGCGTTTTTGAGCAGTATCTAAAAACATTTCATTGGCCAACATATTAGCCAAGAAGGCATTATAGTGTGTATTGTAAGCTAGTGTGTCTAGTAGAATATTGATTCCCGAACCTTCAAAGTCATAATCAGTAAATTGTGACTGACCTTTAAGATATGTTTTCATATTAGCTTTGATCTGGTCAAAGTCTAATTCGGTAATACTCATCTTACCTTTAGTATTAATTCCTGCGGCCATTATCGTACTCTCTGTAGCATTAGATCCACTTCCTCTATAATCTGTGGAGCATTATTGATGACAAAGGATATTTGACATCGTAATTCGTTATTGTCCATTCTTTGAGAATCGGGATCATTAAAACTTACAGATTGAACTGTAACTCTAGGTTCGTAACGACTAACCACCGCCTCTATTCTATCTCGCAAAGCTTGTAAGATAGGAGGAGTAAAATTCTCAAATAATGCACCTCTTACACCAGTACCAATCTCTGGATGAAATGGTTTTTCTCCAGGATTAAGTAATACTATATTACGGACGGCACGTTTGATATCTTGCACGTCCGTAACCATAGATACATCGCTCGTAACCGGATTGCGAGTAAAATATAAATTTAAGTCCTTATAAATGAAAGAACTTTGTTTACTATTGTTTACAGATTCAGCATCTGTAAATCCTGTATATTGTGTTGCTGGCATATGTAATATTTATCTATTTGCCTTGACCTTTATACTTCTTCCAGTTTCGTTTTTTGTTTTTATTCTTAGGACGTGATCTTACAGAATCTCCAATAGAAGTTCTCTTTTTTACGGCGTCTTGTCTAGAAGTTGCGAGATATATTTTTTTAGCCATTCTTCTTCCTTGTCACTTTCTTTTTTTGACCATTATTATGATGGTGATGGTGTTGATGTATTTCCTCTACTTTCTCTTCCTTCTTCCAGAAGATTTGTATCAAACCATAAATTCCTAAAATTGACAATACCAGCTTAACTGGAATTATCCATACTAATACTGCAATAATAATGAGTATTGTACCTAGACTTAAATCTCTATCTTTTACTTTTTCAATTAACATACTTAACATCTTTTTCTCCTTTATATAAAATTAATTACCAGTACCAACAAAAACAGTTGATGATCCTGATGAGGCATTAGGAGCACAATGAGCGGCACCAATTGGTATACATAAACCATCCGGGCCCGCTTTGTTTCCAATAATTACTACCAACGCCTGGCCGCCAATATAAACATTAGCACAAGCTGCCACTAAATTTCCATTACCATCTGTATTAGGATCTCCGTTAACAGATACTAATTTACCATCAGCAAAAACAGTCGTCTGTCCTGTAACTACTGTAGTAGCTCCACAAGCCCTACTATCTCCGTGTCTATGAATTCCTAGCATAATTTCTCCTTAACATGGTGGTGCGACAGGCGGATATCGTATAGCTCTTTCGGGCCCAAGTGACGGAACAACAAACGGTTCTCCTGTTTCTCCATTCCACGGATCTTGCACAACAGACTGATGCATACCTGTCCAAAATGCTTCACTTTGATCCATCTCATATACTTTCATTTCATCTGTTGCAGGATATTTTTTTGTTACATAAGCACTTAAACCTTTTTCCATATCTGCAATACCATCATGTAGATTACGAATATTCTCACCACCAAATCCCACGTCCGGTTTCATCTCATTAAGAGCCAACTGACTAATAGTTGTACCTACTGCTGGTCTAGGATTAGGCAAGTCAATAGATAACAATTCCAAAGTATCTGGTATCCAAGCCTTCAAACTTTCTATTGAAGATATTGCATCATCTGGTAATGTTGGGGTCTGTACCGCAGGACCGAAAGCATTAGAAGCTGCCGTGGCAGCTGTTGATGTTCCATTTAGATTAATAGCCGATGCCTCAAGATCAATAATTGAAGCCTTGAGATCAACAAAATCTGTTGCAGTAATTAGTATCATTTCACCAGCAAGTTGATGAATACTTTGACCCACTGCCTCTATATGAACATCCAAATCAGCTTTAAGATGTAGATCATCTTCAGCATCAATTTTAATATTATCTATGGAAGAAAGTAGCATATCACCAACCGACCTCATTCTAATTTCATCGCCTGCATAAACCATAAGATCATCAGCTGCATCTAGAGTAATATCCACACCAGCCTTTCCATTTATATTCAGAGCAGCAGTAAGATCAATATCCTCATCTTCTGCCTGAACCAAAACATTAAGTTTGGCCTTTAGATTAATGTCTTTAGCTAATGCCTGCAACCTAATATCTTCCGTACAACTTTTTAAGTCTATTTCTTTCATTATTGATGCATGGAGATAACCAGCAGGAACAGTAATCTCAATATTCTGAGCTTCTGCTTCTATGTAAATATTATCAATTGCATAATCGTAAATATTTGATGGATTCGATATTTTTCCAGCTGTTCGGTATTGATGTCTCCATGAAAAGAGTTCCATATCCCAACCAGAGGCAATATGAATATTTCCTGCATCATTATCATGTAGAGTTTTGATTCCAATAGGACCTTCATTACCTTGTAGATTAATAGCATATTCTTTAGGTCGGTCAATATCACCAATTGCCTCTACAACGAAATGACCTGTTTTAATCTTAACTTTAGAAAATTCCTTTGCAACTCTAGAACCAGCCATAGTTGTATCAGCTACGGCGTGTGTTAATGTTGTTCCACCGATATTAATATGACCATCTGCCTGCATATTAATATCACCATCAGCTTTCATGTTGATATTTCGTTTTGAATGAATATCTAAATCACCACCCGACCATAATTGCAATTTCCATGCGGCAGAAATATCTGCACGATCATTATACCGAATCATTACCTCATCATCGAATGTATGAACTACTTTACCCTTAACATACATATAATCATCATGTAATCGTATATCGTAATTGTCACCTTTTATATAATTAGTTTTAGACCCGTTGTGGTCGATCTCATAGTGTGTTCCTGATCTATGAAATTGGTGTATTCGTTCTGCGCCTGGTGTATCATCGTATTCCATGACATGACCCGACTCGGATTCATAAACATGGTTAAATGGGTATGTTGCATTGAAGTCACCAGTGGGTTGATTCCAAAATCCTGCATTAACACCTGTTTCTGGATCTGGTGAACCGATATTAATCTGTCTTTCCCGCATATCGGCTTTCCAACAAAGTATCCAATGTGGGTTATGTGGTATAACAACACCACCACCCAAATATTCGGAAAAATTGGCATTATCAACAGGCGCACCAAAAACTGCTGGTTTACCTACCCCATTTTTAGCTATACCTATGCGTTCCTGCTTTTCACCAAACTCATCCAAGTACTCTACGATGTCTGGTTCCGGTTCCCAATCTATACCACTTGGTCCCGCCCAGACTTGACCATTAACCGTTCCTAGTTCCATTGAAAACGATGTTCCACTATCAATACAATCTAATAATCTAAAAATACGGCCATTGATTTCTTGCATACCCCGAACACCGGCAATTTGCACGATATCCCCTTTTTGCAATAATGGTTTTGCTGGTTTTCCTTTACTTAAATCTGGATCATTAAAATAAGTAGTATCATCTGCCCATAAACTGGCTTTTGTCTCTACTATTTTTCCATCGGTAAACGAAATTGGAATACCACCCATAGCCAACGCATTAGTATCAGGAGTAGGTACAACTATAAGATCATCTTCTTTTACATCTCTCCACATAATATCTTGACGCCCTTCATCGGGTTCACTAATATTATACACGCCTGTCCCGTAATGACCATTCCTAAATAGTTCCCAACAAGTTCGTCTTTCAGTTGGACTCAAATGTCTCTTGCGAACCCATCTTACTCTGGGGTGTGGGACTCTATAATCTTCCCCCTCGATGGCCCAGTAACCAGTTTCTTCACCAGACGCTTGACCCCAACCAGCTCTAGTATCTAATTCACCTATTCCTGTTAGGCCCGCCGGGTCTGTTGATACTGCTGGTTTATCTCTAGTTACAGGAAACGCTGGGCCCCATGTTCCACCTTTAGATGCATACTCTCGATCCTCTGACCAATACTTCGGCTCTAGATAACCTGTCGAAAATATAACACCTTCTCTACCCTTTTCGTGATCTCCAAATGATCCTGTATACTTTCGTTCAATTTCTATGCCTTCTGGAAAAAAATCAGAGTCATCACGCATATAGGTATTAGAATCTGGCCATCTGAATGTACCAAAGTCAATCCAACCAGAAAGAAATCTTCGATCTGCTGTTATACGGCGAGTGGTTTTAAAAAGATAATGCAATACATCAGAATGTGTTGCACGAGCAAATGCAATTGGAGGTCTATATTCATAATCCCAAAGTTTTTCATTAAGAGGGTCGAGGTCGTGTATAGAAGGATGATCTCCTAAAGGATGTATTGCCCAGTTAGGTACTCTGTTTATTTTCTTATCAGGATCATTTAGTGTTATGAAGCCTGGAGCATCTTTAGGTGGAGTATAAACATGACCACCACCAGAACCAGGATTACCATAAGAAGCATCACTAGGCGGATGTGGTATGTCTCTCTGATCCATTGTAGGATCATAAAAACCCTTTTCGTAATCTATATATTTTTTTGAGGATACAGAACGCAATTCTTCTATTTCATCATTTTTAAAATCACCAGAGATACTTTCAGTAAATTCTTTTAAATCACCTCTCGATTTATTCCAAGCACGAGCATGAGGTATAGCACCCCACTGAGAAAAGGCCCAACTGTCGCCTGATGTATTACCACCCCGATAAGCAGTAGTAGTATTGAGCCCTGGTAAAGTTCCCATCACTACCCAATCTTGCATCGTTGCAGTGTCTTTAGTAAACCCCACAACCCAAGTGCCTTCTACTACAGCAGACTGTTCACCAATACCCGCCATAGATGTAGCGGTTGCGGGCTGCATTACTGTAGACCACGGTAGGTCTTTTGTTAGTATATTTTCTTTACCATCATCGTGTATACCAAGCCATCTGACTCGCACACGGTTCAATTTTTCTGGATCGAATCGGTCCTCTACAACCCCCATTCCCCAGTAAAAACCATCTTGTCCTAAAAATGCCATATAATGTTATCCTCGTCTTTAATATTTATATGAATAAATAAAGCTTTACAAAAATGAGGATCTTTAGGCCAAAAGATGCCCCGAGCGAGAGGTAACATCTAGGGACTGCGCTTATAGTATACTTACACAGTGTTGGGTTACATCAATCGGGGCAGAGCTTCCTGCCTTAGTTTATTGCAGAGGTTGTGCTATCGTGGTCAATTTAACTTGCAGTATTCGATCAAGGACTTTTCTATATATTGCCTACTGTATGTGTAGGACTTTTTCCTTATTTAGTGCGATTTAACAGCAACCGTAAAGTTCGCTCGCCTTACGATTTTACTTTTCATATTTCATATTTTCACCTCTTAAGCTTCTCCTGGTTGTGGGGGTAATTCTGGAGTTTCAGTACCACCTTTAGTAGCTCTTATTAAGCACTTATTCTGTTTCGCATATTGTCTAGCAACATTATATGCCTCAACAGGATTATTACTTACAAATTGAGCAACTGGTTTATCTTTGGAATCATCATGCCTAATCATAACATAATGCTTTCCGGATTTTTCTCGTAATTCAATATACATCTTCTATATCACTGGTAAATTCTACAGTCGAAAGTGATCCAAGCATAATGCCTGTATAGGTTCCATCATCATTATCAAAGCACACAAAATTTCCACCACCATACGGGCAATCGTCTGTTGCAACACCTTCTTGCCCATGACCTTCTTGCCAATCGCCATATTCAGCAAGCAAATGCTCATCACATTCTTTAGATGCAATTTTTATATCTTCCTCCATAGTTTCTCCACCATGAGAATCGGAGAAATATTCTAATTCTCCCCAATAAGAACCAAAGATATGGCCACCAATTTGTTCATAATGACCAAGATCCCCAAATCTATCATCATAAACATCAAATATTCTAACAGGCACATCGCCAGGAAAATCTCCGTTTTCATCCGTACGGAGATATTTCATTTCGCATTTGTTCATTTCTGCAATTAAATCTAACATAATAAAATCTCAAGAGAAAAATAGTGGGGGCAGGATAGATGTGTTATTGGCAGTAACAGAGCTTTCTTTAAGGGCATCTCCAAGCATCAGGTGGAGGCTCCCAGTTACCCAAGAGCCGCACCCCCAACTAATTAAAAGGATACATCTTCCTCGTCATCATCGTCCTCGGAGTTATTCTCATTATCCCCTAGTGTGGATACATCAACACCAGCATCAATTTTAGTGTAGAGGTCGAGGAACGATTCTTTGGTTTCGGCATCAAAACGATTTACGGTCAACTCAATTGCCGTCATCTTATCCTTAAAGATAGAGAAGGCACCAATAATGTGAACGAGTCGGCGAGTGGAGATAACCTCATCGCAACCGCCTTCATAAAAGGTTTTGCGAATAACGTCAGCCCATTTTACCAGATTATCTGAAAAATTATGATCTTCAAGACCGTGTTTACCAAGCTCATTATTGAGAATTTTCTTCTCCATCGAACCGGCCGGATAGGTCTGTTCGATAGTGACAGGGAACCTTTCAAGGAAAGCCTCGTTCAATACGTTAGTACCAATAAAGCGGCCATCATCGGAACCTTGTCCTTTGGTATTCGCAGTAGCAATCACGTTAAAACCTGGAGTCGGATGTACCCATTTACCAATCTTTTTAAGATAGATGGATGAACCTTCAAGGACAGGCTGCAATGCCATGATCTTATTAGATGCAAGGTCAATCTCATCAAGGAGAAGAACCGCACCACGTTTCATGGCGGTCACTACCGGGCCATCATGCCAGACTGTCTCACCATTAAGCAGACGGAAACCACCAATCAGGTCGTCCTCATCAGTTTCAACAGTAATGTTGGCACGGACATATTCCCGTTTCTGTTTGGCACAGACTTCCTTGACCATTAAGGTTTTACCGTTACCGGAAAGACCCGTGATAAACATAGGATAAAAGATCCCAGACTTAATCACATCCTTAACAGTATTAAAATTACCGTAAGGGACATAGCCTTCAAACTTCTCGGGGACGTATGAATCTTGCTGATCCATCACACCGATAGCGGAAGGTGCCATCTGAACTTTGGCAGCTGATTCTACGGCAGGTTTTTTAATAGCGGTAATAATACCATCTAACAAATCCACATTAGAAGCAGCATCCTTTGCAAACTCACCATCCACGGACGGGACGTAATATTCGCCACGTTCATTGGTTCGCAATTCCTTGGATACCTGCCAAGACGGAAACTTCAAACCTTCATAGGCATCTAAAACCTGATAGATGCCATCACGATTGATAACCGTAAGGTCAGGGCCGAGTACATCGAGGGCACAAGTAATAAATTCCTTGCGGTTCTCGTTCATTTTGATTTTTGACATATTATCTCCTGATGTCATTAGATTAAGCCGCGCCAACTAAGGCACGATCCCAGTAAGTGTCACGAAAGGCCTTGCACGTTATACCACTATCCAACATCTCCTTATCGGACATATCGAGCTCGTAAGCTGAGATAGTAAAACGATCACCAAGTTCCTCTTGGAACTCAGCCATACGCCGATCATGGTTGGCAGATATCTTAGCCGTCATAAGACGGAAAAACTGCTGACCGTTATGATTGTCAATAAAATCTACCGTGTAAAAAAATCTATGTTTCATGTATAAGTATTACCTAATATTGGGTTAATTTCAATTCTCAAACTGCTATTATACAGACTATTTTGGAAGAAGTCAAATTCCCTCGTAAGTTATTGATTTTGTTAGTCTTTTTTTCGGGCCCTTCCAAAAGTTTTTACCAAAATTCCCGAAAAATAGTCATATAAATCAATAACTTACAGAGGAATCCCGATGTCGTGGATAGATAACTAATGTCGTTTTAAGAACATTCAGACATACAAAAGAAAAAACCACATTCAAGTAAATGATCCATATAACTATCTGGGTCTGTAAGATAACCGTGAACAGTATCTCCATCATCATTAAAGATCGTAACCTTATACCAACCAGCTGGAGTAGGTGGAGGAGATTCTTTTTCATATCCATCCGAACCATAACTAACATTGTATTCCATAAACAAGTTACTCAAATGATACAACCCAAAGCAATAACTATGTGCTCTTACCCAAGCTTTAAATTTTTCTTTCATTTTAAGCAATGATCTCCATCATGCGATTTACTAGGACTTTGTTACCAAACTTTTTAGCCTGGTTTTTCTTAAAGGCATTTTTCATTTTACCGGCAGTCCAATTTTCATCAATATGCAATTCTTCAGCTTCATCCTGAATCTTACTAATGGGAACAAGAAAAAACTCATCATAACCAAAGCAAGGTAGTGGAGCAACACCATTATTGCGGATTGAAGCTCGTGCTTCTTTATGTCCTTTCGGGTTAAACTGTTTCCAGCCAAGGTATCTTTCCAAATCTCTCTGACTTACTCTATTACCAGAACCGTCTAGGAAGATTCCGATGATATTGATACCATAACGATCCTTTAATTGTGCCATAATCGCACGTTGTTGGCCTAAGACCTGAATACCATAACCATTCCAGTGCTCATGCTTATGAAACAAATCTTTAAGCTTGTATACCTTCTTGGTCATGGGATCTTCCATACGAGTATCATGGTAGCGACTCATACCTAGACTTGAACCATATCCTTCCATACCGTGAATAGAATCAAATTTACTATTACCTTCACCATCAGTTAAAACGATAAGGTTAGTGATATCTAACTTATAGCGTTCCTGAAAGTTAGGTATAATCTTATTCATAGCACATAACCCATCTAGTAGGGGAGTGGATGAAAGATCATAGGCACCCCATTGCTCGTAGCGTTCCATCGAACAACGTCTCCAGAGTAACTTCTGTGCCTTGATTGATTCCTTGGCATTCATTCTACTGGAAAAGAGATTAAGTAAGCTACAATTATTATCTAATGTAGCATTACCATTCTTATAGTTCCAAAGTTCGCCACGTTTTGTCTGCATTGCAATCTCAGCATTTATAGCTTCTATAGATTGATCAATTTTACGAGCCACAGTCTCAGGACGCTGATAAGAATTTGAGAAAGCATAGACCTCGTAAGGAATATTGACTTTCTGACAAAACCATACCAGATTCAATATCTGCTTCATGGTATCAAACAAATGACCGGACATGGATGCAGACCAATCGACCAACATGACCACACCATGATTCTTCCCATCTGGGCGAATCGTATTCCTAAGGAACAGATCATCATTATACTTGTATGAATGAATCTTGGTCATATCGAGGACACCAGTTTTAGCCACTGATTCTTTACGATACTCTGCCGCAGACTTTTTACGTTCAAACTCTTTGGCCATATAGCCAACAATCTTCATAGAACGGCGTTTGAATATCTTATAATCAGCATCATGCTTTAATGGTGCTCGATCATATTGCCCAGTTCTGTAATTGTACTGTGATCGGAGATAGATACCTTCCTTTTCATTTTTGGCAATCAATTTATCATTAAGAATCAGACGATCACCTAATTCCTTAATGACTTCCTTATATGTGACTACCATACGATTAAGGTTAGGTTCCGGACTTGAAAAATAACGAATCTCATCACGACCTCTTGTATCAGGAGTTAAATCATCCATCTTACGGTCAAAGTTATCCTGAGTACAAACTAAATCTTCCGGTAGATCCTGACCTGACAGATCATCATCATCATCATAATCACCAGAATAAGGATTTCCGTCATCATCATGCTGACCATCATCATATTGATCAGAATCACCATTTTCAGAATCCTCTTCTTCATCATCATCGCCAGGATCACTATCATCAGAATCCATAGAAGAGAGTGAATCCTGTGAGGGTCGCCCGTACATACCACTATGCGAATCCTCTTGATCCATATCTTCCATCTTCTCAGCCATGTACTCTTGAATCGCTCTAGTAGTCTCTAGAACGTCATCCCATGATTCACACTGTTCCGTCATATGTACAAAAACAGACTCTTCCTGTGAAAACGGTATACCAGCTAGTGCCCCCATCTTAAAGTGTAGATTAAGACGATCTGCCATATTAAACATTGTGATATCAGAACCTTTAGGATAGAAAAACTCCTTTTGTTCTAATACACGATAACCTGATACAAAAGACCGTACCAGTCCTGGATAGCGCCTTTTAATCTTCTTTTCAATACGAGCATCTTCCACAATATTCAGAATACCTTTATGATACTGGTATTCCTCATTAAATAGTGCAGATTCCCAATCAGACAATAGAGTATATAATGCATGACCGACTTCATGTCCTGTCATAAGATCAAGAACCTGATTATCGGTTGTGACCCAATTAGGTAGAGTCAATACACGTGCCTTAACATCAAATGACGCTGTTTTAGCCTCATGTGAATTCCTGACAGTAATATCCTCGGTTGCCAGTAGTTTGGCCAGTTGTGATTTACTTTCAATCATTTTCTTTCAGACTCATATAAGAAGAAGCATTAATATCTTTTACTTCCCGAATAGAATGGACTTCAATATCCATCATATTACAAAAGTTAGCTGTCTGCTTATAAGCATCAGCCGTATCATTTGCTTGAGTAGAAACAACAGCAACTAATGCCCCGCTGTCGGTTTCAGATAGAATTTCGTATGTTTTCATAAAATTTTGTCTCGGATTTTTAGGGGGGTTTATATTTGAGAAGTTCCTATATATGCCCACATCGCATTGGATACCTTGAGGGACATAGGGAACATAGACTGTTTTTTCTTCAGCTTCCCGGGAAGATCAGATTAACGAGGACATTCGACGGACCCATATGCGAAGGCCAATTCATATCAGCCACAGCCACAACAGTTCCAAAGATTACAACAAAAATCAAGTATGCCCATTTATCAGATATACGGCTCATGCTTTGTCCCTCAAGCGTAATTGACTATCCCATATATTCTCGCTATAGTATGTATGGGTATGATTGCCGAATGTATCAATACGTTCGACCTTTAATGGGGATTCGTCTATACTACCACCATACATATTAAGGACACTGTTACGAGCCTCAATATGATCAGAAACCTTAAAGAAAGCCGTTCTAGCGCCGCCTAAATTGTTGCGATAATAGCAATAGAAACCGCCCAAGTCCATAGTGATGGGGCATCCAATAGCTACGTTGCCCCACGATTTCCAAGCATTGCCTTTTAAATCATAGGCAATAGGAGCCTTCCATGCAGCCTTAGGCATTATGCGGTCCTCTGTTGTGAATTGCGAAAGCGAACAATAGCCTGATGATTCTTAGGCATACCCTTTAAGGAAGGTTTAAGGACAGTGATAGTGCCACCTTTACGAAAAAAGCGTAGTTTAGCAGAAATGTCCGTCGCA
>Ga0257121_1000670_pt1 | contig 28172 bp, 37 predicted proteins | sample SI106_100metaG_FD_190180 | JGI IMG/M metagenome (GOLD analysis project Ga0257121, IMG submission 190180) | Marine microbial communities from Saanich Inlet, British Columbia, Canada - SI106_100 | ecosystem: Environmental > Aquatic > Marine > Inlet | place: Canada: British Columbia | collected...
CCAAAGCTGCGTCTGCGTCAACATCTAAACCGAGTTCTTCTTCGATTACATCTTCTAGCTCGTCAGATATGGAATCTTTATTTTGTGCCCACCAAGAAGCTGCCATACCAATTATACCGATACCGAATACAACTGTTGCTTCATCTATATAATCTGTAGCAATAGCAGCTAATCCGCCTACAATCGAAGTTAGGGTCGATACTCTAAATAGGTTGCTGTCCTTGACGCTCATAGGTCAGGTTACTACTTGCTCCTACTTAATACTTCTTTTAATTGAGAAATATTTACGCTACCATATACTGAAATGGTAACTTTAATCCATTTGGAGGATAAATTTCCAAATTACCTTGAGTTAAAAAGAATGATTGAAATACACCATCAACAGTTTGAATATTAGTTAGCAGTGGATCAGATTTAGCAAGGAATTCTGGAGTAGCAGACGCTGGGTTAATTCTATTAGAATCGATTCCTACATTTATTTTCTTAGCGAAGCGGATCTTATATCTGGCTAACAAGTTTTCTAACGCATTAACATTTTCTAGATCTCCTCCAGCAGTTAATCTATTATTAGACACAGCATCGGCAGCGACCTTTGAGTTACCCATAAATTTCTGCCCAAGTGCTAAATTTTTAATTCTATATGGTTCTAGGTGACCCTCTAAAGCAGAAACTAAAAATGGTTTCCAAAATTGAACTGCTTCCGCAGCAGACATCGTGGTTTTTAATCCTTCTAAATCGTATTGCCACCAAATATCAGCATAATTTGGATCTGCACGATTAAGGGCACCACGCTTAAGTGGACCTGCAGTAACGCCAGGTTTTCCTTGAAGGTTACCGCCAAATCCAATTAACTTTCCATATACTACCAGATTGTGATCATAAACAGGAACAAAATTAGATTCCCACTGGGATCCAACTTTAGAAATAATTTTAATAGGAGCTCCAGAACTATCTAATTTATTTATTTTCTTCATAGTTGTTAATGTAGTTCCAGAATCTTTAGCTGCAGCAGTCGCTGATTTACCTTGTGCCATAGAACTTAAAAAAGAATTTACACGAGCTTCCATAGGGGGCTCAATAATTATTTTTCCTCCGGATCCTTTCCTGGTTTTAATATTATTAGTTGCCAGCCATTTAAAAATACTTGCACGAGTGGTTCCAGATGTTCTCGCAGCTGAATAAATACCCTCTCCACCTTCAATCATTCGATCAATTGCGAGCATAACGCGATTTTCTATTGCTGCAGACATACCTTTAGGTCTAACCATAGTAAACACTAGTTCCAGTAAAACCTACGGTTACCATCTACTTAAGTGTTCTCAGCTTATGGGGTCTATTACCTTTTTATCCCGATAACTCGCCCTCTATATCGGAAGTCTTATATAGAAGGTTACCGTATGGTGTATTGTCGCAGACGGTTGCCACAAATGCTGAGGAAGTAAGGGGCGATCCGAGGGTCTTGAAACCCTCACTGCGGCACACCTCTTTTCAATCGGATGGCCGGAGGGCTGTGTTATCTTATAGTAGTTCGTCTGTTCCGATCCCGAATCTACCTAGACATTTGCTAATATTTGGATGTATAGTAAAACTACCATCGGCATTAACTTTAGTCCCCTTGATAAAGAATTTGAAATATGCATCTGAACCTTTCTTTCCAATCCAGTGCATCATATCTGCCATTGGGTCATTACTTCTAATTTCCCACGGCGGATCACTCTCGTCATGATTATAAAGTTCTTGGAGAATTATAAATCTTTCAGGCCATTCCAATCTCATAACACCCGCCATAAATTGTGGGAAATACGACCTACGCAAATAATACCAAGTCATCCCTTGAATATCTTCAGTCATTATTTCCACCTCCTTCCCAATTAAAATCTAATCTTATTGCTAGGGATCCATCAGACATTGCATCTAAGGCACCCATTGAAACTAATTTATCTAATTGTTCATTAGTCATACCAGTTACCTTTTTGATTTCTTGTTTATTATTATAAATGATACGATCTGACTTGGCGATTTCATACATGGTTAATAATTCTGTATCTACGCCAGCAGCCATAGCTCTCATAGGGAATTCTTCTGTTAGTGTTGCAAGACTCTTTTCGAATAATTGTCTAGCTTGCATTAGATGGCCAACAGTAATTTTAGCAGATCCGTCTAGCTTAGCAAAGGATTTAACTAAATTAATAAACTCTTGATATTTTCTATAATCGTTTTGCGATCTACTTAGGAAAGCTGATTGATATTGTGGTCTATCTTTCATTTCATTAAATGTGGAATCTAGTGTGGGCATTAGTTTTCCAAATAGTGGATCCAAGCCAGATACTTTAGATAAATATTCTCTAAAGAAATTTCTCCACATGAACATTGCTTCTTTAGTATCGCCCGTTTCAAACAATCCTTCTGCATCCATTAACATTATATTTCTAATATGTTTTTCTGCGTCGGGTCCTGCTAAGCTCATTTCAGTAAATATTAAAGTTAATCTGCTAACGATCTGATATGTATATTCTCCAAAGGCGGCTAACATTTCTCTTTTATCATGATTAGCTTCATCATAGTAGTGTGGGGGATTACCCAAAAATAACATATTAGTAAAGGCATCCCTTCTTGTATCAACCTGTCCTTTTTGCATGGTGAAATATCCGTTGGCCATAGTATTCATTAATTCTCCGAATACTTCTTCATTCCATGTTTGGAATTCAGATACCGCGATTCGCTCATTATTATGTTTGGGGATCAAACCTAGTTCGATAGAATTAATATCATCTCCATTCATTGCACCAAAGAGTCCAGGAATTGTGCATAATTTTCCAGAGCTCGCCATACCACATTTTACTAATGGTTGAACTACTTTTTCAATCATATGATCTTTACCTTCACCAACGGAAGCTACGATTCCAATATGTAGCATTTCTTTTTTATCTGCTGGAGATAAACAGAATAACATTATTGCTTTCTTAAGATATTCTTTCGCATATAGTTCACCCCACAGGGTGTCTTCCCTCAACATTAATTGTAATGGTGTAGTTCTATGCTTTTTACACAGAGTCAAGAAAGTTTGTAATTGGTGTTCGTTCATCAAAGATTTATTTTCATTTTTAAGTCCCTGCAGCGTATCGATCACGAAGATTAGTTTATTTTCTACTGAATGATATTTCCCACTAAATGATATGCGGCTACCATTTTTCATAGAGTCATCGACTATACGCATTATTTCTGTTAGCTCGTGGGGTCCTTTACCTGCTGGCAAATATTCTAAATTTGCATCATGAGCTATGCAATCAATTCCATGATGGCCGTCAGAAATAGAAAATCTAATTGCTACCTTGTCTTTAGCTTTCCTAGATAAAGTATTAGCATCTTGTTTGACGACGATACCGGATCCAGTCACATAATTTTTACTCACTTTAGAATAATATGCGGCCTCTAAAGAAACTGTGCGCTTTTCAAAAGGTAGTGTGCCATCCAGTCCACTGACGCAGCGTTTCACATATTCCAATATCTCATTAGGAATATCGCCTTTGCTCATACTATCATATCCTGGTTATTACCTATTTAACTATGTGGGGCATAAAGCTGCCGCCTAGTTTGCAGTGGAGTTCAATCGCCAACGATATGCTAGCGAGAGAAAGACATATCCAAAAGAGGATATTACCCATCGAGGAGGCGGAGCCCCCTCGTGGGCTTAGGTAGATCAGTCAGATTTCTCTGAAGAATCTCAGTTGTCGGAGAACTGGTCTGCTGGAACAGCAGGGATCTCAGCAACAGTTCCATCGATTATGATAGATAGTCTGTTGTAGGTGCGACCAGAGTTACCGGATTCCACCTTGTGAAGTAGCCAGCGAGCACTCATTGGGAACTCGATACCATCGTTCTGGGCTGCTGTAACAGCAGCTGCCAGGTGTTCCTGAGTGTAGCCAGTTAGCCACATAGTGGATCGGCGGTCAGTTGGACCATCAGTTCCAACAGCTCTGCCACCAATCAGGCGAATAGCAGTGTTAAGAGTTCGCTCTTGGCCTTCAACGGTGTAGTTACCCTCGATACCAGGTGTGTATCCCTCAACAAGACCTTCATATAGAACATCGTGCTCAACCTTGAAGGTATCGCGTTCTACATAAGCGGGCTTTGTCTGCTCTGCCTTTTCGTCGTTCATCTTTGCAATCTCGTCCAAGAAGGACGCAACGTTTGTTTGTTTCTTTGCCATGTTATTCACTTTCCTCCCACATTTGCGGGATATATATTGGTAGGGTTAGCACCTATTTAACTGTATCGGCTATATAAAAAGACCCTAGAATTGACGCATTTTATAGTATGTTCCGTTCCGTATGGCCGCAGTAAACTTCTTTTCGCCACCAAAGCCATAGATCAGACTCGCCATTAGTGCGGTATTGTTATCTAAAGTGTGACTTGGATAAGGAATCACTACTGGATCGAAGAAGACAACTTCTCCATTATCTCTGAATCCGAAGTTCCGAGGATTCTTAAGATCCTTCATTACATATCCCATCTCATCTAAAACAAATGTCGCAAGTTCATTATAAGCAAAATTTTCCTCTGAATATCTGCTAGCACTTAATTCTCTAACAGAATCCCAATTTCTTTTAGTTTCTCTTTTACCACAGAAATCATTCGCCCAAATACAAGGTATATATTCCATAATCCATATAGCTACATAAGTTCCTTGTGGGTATGTTTTATCACCTGAAGGATCCTGAGTAGCGATTTCTTCTCTTAATGATTCATTCAGGGTGCCTTCAACATAGTCATAGATTTTTGGTATGCTGCGAGGGGTCGATTCTTCTTGTAATTGTCTATTTTTTATTTCTCGGAAAAAATCTGCTTGGAATCGATTCATAGTCATAGATTTAATGCTACCCGGAGCATAACTTTTTCTATCATTAGGACTAGTTGAACTCAATAGTTGAGAATAATTAAATGGAATCACACTGTTTGGTTTATATTTAGGAAACGTTCTTACAATTTTAATAGCTTTGTTACTTGGAGTGCCATCATCATTTCTTAATCTATATACTGATCCTCCGACACCAGCACCTAACCATTGCATTCCAGCCAGCTGTTCACTTTCAAAAGAAGTTTCTTCAGCAGATAAATCTTTTAACGAAATAGAAGTGATATACTCTATATCTTCAGTCCGGTTTTTCTTTTTCAGTATGACAGAATTTCCTGTATCATACGCTATAAGTAAATCTTCTTTCGAAGGGATCTCATTTATAATATCTAACGATGCCACCAATGTTCTTCACACTCCGCATTCATATCTTCAACCATAAGATCGAGCGGCCCTTCGTCACTAAACAATAAGAAGTAAACTAAGCTGCCCACTAGTGCAACACCCATGAAATTATTTACCAAATTGCTACTGGATCGCATTCCTTCGGATCCGAAGATATTTAATTTACTTTCTGCTTTCTTAGATCCAGATTTCTTACCTTCAATATCAATAATTCCCATATTGCCTGACTTTCCTAATGCTTCTTGGAAAGCGAACCAATCAACACCAGCCTCATTTTTAAGACTGCCATCGGCTGCATTACTATTAAAACCATTATCTACACTAATTCCTTTCACATCTACATTAGGATTTGCAGACTTCATTGCTGCACTAACCGTAGCTGCATCAGGGAATATTAAAATTCTGCACCTGTTGTGGATAGCAGTTTTGCCAGTATTAGTGTCTGTTTGCTGATGTGGATAAACTATAAATTGAACTACTCTTTGATCTGTATCTCTAGCTTTAAGGAATTCTTGTAATATATCTGTGGAACTAAAGTATTGTCTGCCGGTATATATTTTACCATCTTTAAGAGGATGCCCATGTATTGTCCATTTTCTATTCTTTGGATCAACCTGTTTAAGTGCAGCATCTTGCATCTCTTTTGTAGCTGGATTGACTTCGATTCTTGATTCATCACCGTAGCTTACGGATCCTAGATTATAAACGGGTGATATCTGTCCAGAAATATTGTATTTATTCATATATTGAAGAGCTTCTTCCTTATGCTTAAATGTAACTTGTTTACCACTTTTATCACGGTATAGTAAAGGCATATCTCCATTGGCTACCATTATTCCAAAATCTTCCTCATAAATATAGGTCATCCACTCTTTTTCAGTATGGGTGTCGTCTGAATGAAGCTTCATTTCTGCAATAGCTTCGTCAGTAAACTTGGCCCATTCTATTTTCCATGGAGCGAACTGCATAATAAATACTATACAAAACCGCTACTTAATGTTTAGTATGATATAACTAGGTCGCCGTCTTTATCTTTAACGAAGAAATAGCGGTGTAACCATGATTTAGTAAATTCTCCAGCTCCTGAGATAATAATTTTAGTTTTGCTGACTCGCTTGATATCAGAGTCAGAATTCCCTAGGCCAATCCACCAATCTATGACCCCTTCTAAAACATTTGGCACGAATAAAATTTCTCCATCAGATCCAGTATCTCCTGTATTAACACCTTGAATTAACATCCAATCAACACCAGGGCTTTTTTTGGATAATTTAATTTCTCCAGTTACTTCACTGACCCAGGCAGTGCTACCTCCAAAATTTACTTTCTGAGTGGGAATAACTTCTTCATCTTGATCTAAAGAGTCATCTTCCTCTATATCTATATCATTTATAGGATCTGGTGAAGCATCTAAATTCCAAATATTGCCGAATATATCTTCATTTGAAGGAGCATCTATTCTAATTGCTTTAATCCATGCTTCCTTAAAATCATTATAGTATTTATTAGTGAATTCTTCCATGGCATCAATATCTTTAGTATCTATCCAGGGTTCAGCGAAATCTATAAATTTGATTGCAATTGGTTGCTCTAGAATACCTTTAACGTCCATTATAGTATCTTGATCCATGGATCCTTCCATCATTAGTGCGGCATCCCAAAATCTAACCCACTGCCATTTTCTATCTGCCCAAAAATCTCGGACAACGGACTTCCTATCTTGGATGTAATGTAATGAACCATTGTCTACAGCTTCTTGATAATCAGGTGATGCTGCTAGTCCAGCATTGAAATATGCTTCACATTCTGAGGATTCCGTATCTAAGTTATGGAACCAAAAATATAGGAAAGCACAGTCTGATTGATAATCATCTGCATATTCTAACCAAGGAGCATTGGTGTCCTTAAGTAATTTCTCCATCATCTTTTTTATAGTTACCATATTACTCACTCTCTATTTTGGTTTTAATTTCATTTTCTATTCGCTCTACTTCCTCACGATCGTGGGGTGTTGCTAATGATTTGAGTTTAATTAATTTTCTAACCAGATCCATGGAGCTTTGATTACTAATTTCTCCATCTTCATTATCTAATTCGTCTTGAAGTTCTTCAGCAAGTTTTTCAAAATCAGAGGTCAAGGAATCTTCCATATCATCTAATGCTTCCTTATTTTCTCCATATTCTTCTCCATCTAACATCAAATCTTTCTTATTTACTTCTCGAGCTTTATCGATGGCTTCTTTTGCAGCCTCTTTTGCTTCATCGACAAGTTTTTTATCTGATTCAGACTGTGGATCGGCTTCTTTTTCAGCTTCCAATGCAGCATCGGTAGCCGCCTTTGCTTTCTCCATAGCATCTTCAGGAGGATCAGTTGCTGGATCCAGACTATCATTTTGATCTTTAGCTTCTTGAGAACATTCTTCACATGGACTTGGTTTACCATCTTCACTTGTAGTTGCATCTCCAGGTTCTCCTTGACCTTCACCATCACCTTGACCCTCACCTTCACCGCCTTCGCCTTCGCCAGAGCCTTCGCCACCATCTCCTTCACCGGATCCTTCGGGACTATCAGTTAAAGGGTCGCCCTCTCCGCTGCATTCACCGGAACCGCCCTCTCCACTACATTCACCAGAACCAGGAGTTCCTTCACCTTCACCTCCTTCTGTTAATGGAGGATTATCTTTAATAAACTGATCAGGATCGGGCTTTGGCTCAGGAGGTGGTTGGGGCACAGGGGGTGGACCTACAGGACCTGGCTTTCCGCCAGGACCAGTCATTCCGCCGCCACCTTTGTTTAAATCTTCTATATCATAGTCTTTAACATCTACAGATTGATCTATATCGATAGGCTTTGAATTAATATCATATTCTATAACTAAACTATTTGGCTCCACAGATACAGTAAAATAAGAACAAGTCATAGCCATTTGAGCTATTCTGTCTCTGTCTTTATCTTTTTGAAAATACAACACGAGTAAATCTGGAAAGTTTTGTATATCACTAACTTGAGCTTTTTGCATTTGCTGAGCCATTAAAACTCTCACTATTTCTAAATAAAAATCTGGAATAGTGGATCTATAAACCAATGTCTGCTTTTTCTCTCTTACAGTGATTTCATGCACAGGAACAGACGCAGGGGTTGGTTGAGTTCCAGAAATCTGAGTTTTCCCATCAGATAAATCCACCCATAGAGTTCCCATAGTAATACCTATGCCTTTCATCCATATAAAGTTATTGATGTAACTCCATTATGTTCTTCATATCTTCAAACATTTCTAATCCATCCGAAACCACAATGGTTTCGTCTATATACTCTTGCATGGCTATAGATAATAATTCCGTTTCGGAGCTATCGGATCGCGCATTCCAGTGAATCTCCCAATTATCAGGATAAGTTCGCATCAATCTACTTTTTTGGAGATCTTCATCAATATCTAACATTATAACTAAAAATCCTTCTTCTGATAACCTTCGTGCTTCATTTACAAAACGAACATCATCACATACGCAATTATCTTTTGCTTTTTCCGAATTCAACATATAATCCACCCAAACTGAGGGACGAATGTCTCTCATTTTCTTACCAATTTCTTGAAGTAAAACTCTATCTTTGTGTTTTGGATCCATAAAAAATAGATCTCGAGCTACAACTTTAACTTGCGCAGCCAGAGATATCTTATTAAGTTTTAATTCTTCACACAATTTATGGGCTAACCATGTTTTGCCCGAAGCCATGGGTCCGCATATAGCTATCTTTACCATAATAGGTGAGTTGTCTATCACCTATTTAAGACTTGTCTGTCTTTTTTCTCGACCGATCTCCGCCCCAATACTCTACAGCGAAGCCCTGAGTAACTAATTCTTCATTTAGATTAACCCATTTGCTTTCATCTTCATCATCCGCGCGAAATAAAACTCCTAAGCATCTACCGAATTTACCTACTCCTAATGATTTGATCATAACACGATCACAACCGTCCAGCATTTGTTCTAATTTTTCTTTAGCTGCGAAACCAAAAACTTTTTCTTCTTTATCTCTAGTTCTAGTTTCTGGAGCATCTATGCCTCCCAATCTGACACGGATTTTTCTATGCACACTGAATCCTAAGTCAATGAATCCATCGACAGTATCTCCATCAACAACACGAGTTGGCTTAAAGAAGTATTCGTAGGGCATATTTATACTACGGAATCCGACTATATAATGGCTTCATCGAAATAATCCGGAACATAATCTTTCAAAGGTTGGCCATTTATGCCTTTGTTATAATGAAATGTAAAGGTAGGATCGATTATGTATGTTATTCCCGTATCAGTTTTAGATCTGACTACTCGACCACACATTTGAACCAAAGCTCCAGCAGTTTCAGATTTATACCATTCTTCATTAGCTTCCATCTTCTTCAAAGTTCTAATATCTCCCAAGGGAGGAAACGGCATTTTAATTAATATTGCAAAATCGCAATGCTTACCATCATATCCTTGCCCTATATATGTGGAAATTAAAACAGCGGGATCGGGAGTGATTTCAAATTCAGATAATACTTCTTCACGCTCTGTGGGATCCTTGGTGTGAGTTATAATTCTATTTTTTATTATTTCAGGATCTTCTAGCTCTATAGCTTCTAATAGTTTAGATTCTATTTCATTTGTATGTGGTAAAATAATTCCCTTTTGTCCTTCATGCAAGTTAAGGATTTGTAATACTGCTTGAGCAGTTTGCTCAAATGCTCTTTCATCTCTCCCACTATAACTCATTTTTCCACCAGTTAGGGAAGTTACGATAGGTCGGTTACCAGTTGGGAAAGAACTATAATTTACACTGATTATCATAGTTCGGTCTGATTCTAAACCGAGCTCCTTCATATAAACTTCAGGACTCGGGATAGTTGCGGACATAAAGATACGCTGTCTTCCTAAGCGGAAAAATAAATCCTCAGCTGCTTCTCCAATATCGATCGGCTGGAATTTAATATAAGTTGGTTCATCATCTTGATCGGCACTCCAAACCCAATTTTTGGGTTCAACTTCTAATTGATTTATTAATGTGCCCAGGTTAGAAACAAAATTATATGCAAAAGCTAGATCCTTTTCTTTATCTGCATAACTATCTGTAGTTATCTTTCTTCCTATATTATCTGCCAAGAATTCTAAATAACTAATCCAGACCGAAACTCCCATTCTAAACATTTCCGGTTCCATATCTTTAGTAACTGATGGTATCTTAGGAAACCCTATATTGCTGGTGATACTTGATCCGCCCTTCCAAGGTTTTAATAATTTTTCTCGGACACTACCCAAGTTTGGATCCGAGACCACATCATCGAAACTCGGAACATCCAACAAACGCTCCAAGTGTCTGATAGATAAATCCGTAGCATAGAATCCAGCTAATGCATTAGGTAAATGATGCGCTTCGTCAGCAATTAATAATTCACGGGAAGGCAACATAGATCCGCCAGCTTGACCTAATGCCATAAGATAACTAGTATTAGAAATAAAATATCTAGATTTCTGAGCTCCAGCTAACGCAGCAAAATAGTCACAAAGAGAATCTTGATCCGCACCCCACCAATCAAGACTAGAAGCTCCTCCAACTCCAGCATTAGTTTTCGGTTTGAAATCGCATTTGAATTCTGGTCCACAAGTTCTACATGGAGCCATATGCGCCTTTGGAGATTTCATACTTTGGTCTGCAGTTCCAGTTAGAACTTCAATTAAGGCTTCTTCAGCTAAAGGAAGGGATCGACAACCAGGTTCTATTTTTAATTTACAATCATAATTTCCACGCCCCATGACTGAGGACATAAAAGGCATTTCTCTCATATACTGTGCTTGAAGTCCTTTCAAATGTGTCGAAACATAAGTATCTGCATCTACCATTTTGGGAATCATCATAGATAATGCCGATTTTCCAGATCCAGTTGGACACTCAACAATAATATTTGTATAGCCCAGATTTAAAGCATCCAGAATAATTGGTATCAATTGCTCTTGCTCGACCCGAGGGTCTTGAAACCTTGTTCCATCAAACCATGGCTTAACATCCCATCTAGGATCATCATCTTTAGTAACTTTAATTTTTCTAAAACCTGGTGGTGATTGCGCAGGTCCAGGTAGAGGAGGCAAACCACCTATCTTTCCTAATAAATCATCTGCTTCATCTTGAGATAAATCTACCAAGAAACTATCGAAATCATCTAGATCTGAATCTTTAAATGTATCGTAACTTGTATTAGCTTGCGCTCCATTAATTTTTAATGTGAGTCTGAATTCTCTGCAGTAATCTCTTAACCTTCTTAAACTTGGAGCTTCAGTATCCATCCTTGTATAAAATGACTTTCGCCTTCTATTCCATCTAAGGCCATATCTAGCCTTCAAAATCTTACGAAAAGCATAGGTGTTTCCCGTCACCTCAACTTCAGTCATCATAGTAAAACTCACAGTCTATCACCTACTTAAGCGTATCAATAAATAGTGGAAAGGGTAATAATATACTATGGGACACGATACAGCATTCGCTATGATCCCTCACAAGGATAAAAGATATTTCGGTGGAGAGGACGCTTTTGCCATAGATTTCATGGCGCAATATGTATTATTAGTAGTCGCGGACGGGATCGGTGGCTGGAAATCAAAATATGGATACTCTGCAGGTAAATTTACTCATTCATTAGTTGCAGAAATTAATAATTTATTTTTATCTGGGATCCAGGATCCTGAAACATTAGTTGAGGAAGCAATTCAAAATATAAATATACCTGGAGCTTGCACTATGATCATAGTAGTTATAAATAAATTAACTAACATAGCTTACGCTTATCAAGTTGGTGATGCAGATTATATTCTGCTCAGTGGTGACGGAAAAATTAAATCTAAAGGAACTCCTCTATATAGATCTTCGAATTCTCCATTTAGAATAGCTAGAGAACATATGACTTTAGAAATAGATATCGATGAAGCGGTAACTAAAAGATTAGAGATCGATGAGGATGATATGCTTATTTTAGCCAGTGACGGATTATGGGATAATTTATTTATTCAAGAAATAATTACTTCTGTTCAGGGTGATCTAGATTCGGAAAGTATTAGAGATATATTACTAGATAAAATTAATCTTAGATTATATAATGATCCTCCAGTAGATCCTGGATATAAAGCTGGAGATAAATATCCGACACCATATTCTAATGAAAGAAAAGTCAGCGACCCTGATTATGCAGATGGACCAAAAATTGACGATACAACTTTTATTGTATGTCAGATGTCGTAACCGAGTTCTCTCATTGCTTCATCAACAGATAATACTCCATCTTCAACATCCAATGTGAAAACAGATACAGGATAACAATGACTTTTGAAATCACAATAACTGCACTGCCAATCTCCGACTTCGGCCAGAGGCTTTTTCTCCCATTCTCCGAACTTTGTTTTTGATAAATCACCAGTAGCAAACTTTCTCTTTGCAGTTACCTCATCATATCTCAATTGAAACTCACGGGGTGGTGGGTCATCTAACTCTAACTTATCAGCCAATTCAGAATATCTTTTCAGAATGTTCTCGATAGTCAATCCCTGCCAAGGTGGCGACATTGGTTCTCCGATTTGTAATCCATATAGTGGATCCGGAACTACGGGTTTACCATCCATAGTAGTTACAATTACTTCTCCATCATAACCATTGGAAAGTTCAACCTTAAATTGTTTGTATGTTCCATCAGCAACATCGAAGTAGAAAATTAAATAATAAGGAATAGTTACTCCATAATGATCTTCGTGCTTTTTTCTCATGGCTAAATACATAGCGGTCTGCATAACGTGTTCTACCTTTGGACAACCCATTGGGTATTTCTTATTAGCTCTACCAAATACAAATTTTTGAGCAAAGTGTCCACGGCAGGTTTTCATCTCGACACCGATTGCACGGTCTGAATGAATCTTAAGTATTTCTCCTGTGTCTGGATCCATATCAAAATCTCTAATTAATATATCCGACTCTCCAGAAATTACTATTCTTGGGTCAGTTCCTACTTGTCCATAATTGATTATATTTCCAGCGAGTAAAACTCCTTGACTTTGCCATAAATTCTGAAAGTGTTCCTCCATTCCATGCCCAACGCAAAATATACCAAAAGATCTATCATTAGGTGGATCTGTTTTAGCTATTCCATTAAGTCTATACCATTCTGTTCGATGGCATTTTCCGACCATAACTTGGTCGCCAAATTCATTCGTGATATTACACGAAGCACTCGTTGGTCGCATACCGCCACGAGATACTCGGACGGCACCGTTTTTCATTGCATAAACCGCATTCTTGCCTGGGTTTGTAGTTGTGGCACTCATACTTAGAACCAGTAGTAATCATATACTTATAGGTTTCGTTACACCTTTCATTCTTTCATCACATATTAGGCAATATTCTTTACTGACTTCACTGCCCATATAATTTCTGCCATTAAGCTTGGCCATCTTTGCAGTAGTTCCAGATCCCATGAATGGATCATAAACTAAATCACCTGGATTACTCCAAGTTATTATATGATCTCTACAAAGTTTTTCAGGAAATATAGCTGGGTGTTTGAAAGCAATTTTATCAGTAGTAGATTTATTATGGCCACCTGACACTCTCCAAATATTAAACCTGGATCCAAACTCTTTTAACACATTTCCTTTTCTACGCCTCTTTATTTCTCCAGTTACTTGTCTCTCGCCACCAGTTATTGTTTTCCGACCATTATAGTGCAGGTTTTTTCTATCCTTTATAATATTCACTGTCTTAGGTTTACCTTTAGAAAATACAAACATATATTCAAATATCTGACTGTATCGGTTTGTTTCGGGAAATGAAATAGAGTCCTTTTGATAAATCATAGTATCATGCAGATTGAATCCGCATTCCTTAAAAAACAAGGCTTGTCTAAATGATGTTCCACTTTCAGATCCTTTTATAGTTTTATCGCCCACGATCCAAACAACCACTCCACCTTCTTTAGTAGTTCTATAAAGTTCTTTAGCTATATTTTCAAAATCAAATGAATATCCATTATAAGTTCTTAATCCATCGTAGGGTGGCGAAGTAACCGTTAAGTCAAAGGTATTATCCTTAACTCTTTTCATCGTATCTAAACAATCTTCATTGAATATTTTATTCATATCCATCACTGTTATTCTTCTTCAGAATCAGGAGCTGGGGATCCAATAAAAGTAAAATCTAATTGAGGAGTGAGTTTTAAAGAAGTATTAATAACTGTCCAAGCGGCACTAGCCGAGGATGCAATATCAATGAGTCCTTTTGGAGATCCTCTCCAACTAATATCATATTGAAGAAGATTTTTATCTTGGTATGCTAAGACCCTTCTATCTAATTGCATATCATTAGCAAAAGCTAGCAATTCCATTTGTTTCAACAACGGATGAGATTCTGGGTGGGTCTCAGGCTCAAAATATGTTCCACGCATGGCGAAACCTTCTAAAGAATCACCGCGATCTACTAGAGAATTCACCAGTTCACGCAATTGGGTTATATCTTCTTCATCCATGCTTTCACATCCAGAATAATCTAAGAAGAATCATTCCTCAGAATCAGAACCCTCTGAATCATCTTCAGTGGTCTTTTCCTCGAAGGCTTCTTCACGAAGGAAGAACAAAGAGGAAACTCCTTGTATATCAAAGTCGCCCAAGATATCTTCCATAGTGGTGTTAAGGAGAATTGCTCGATCTCTCATTGTGTCGTAGTCTTCATCACGAGTAATGAAATCGAATTGCGGGAATCCCACACCATCATTTACCAATACAGACTTTCGAAGTAGGTAATTAGTTTCATTAGCCAATTCTACCATCTTATTTTGAAGTGGGTGAACTTCCGGTGCATCTTCGGGCACATCTTCGTCATCTTCAGAAGGTGCATTAGGAATTAATGCCTGGTTAAGAAAATTCCAGCGCATCAAGAATCCGACAGCTTCTGCGTTCTGCTCGCGTGTATTCTCAATATGCGTTTCTAGTGTATCTACTAATGGTTCTGCATCAGTCATAGTATCACCATATAGTCTTCACCTATTTATAGGTTCTTATTATTGCCCCATAGACTTCATATAAGTTTCTAAATCAAATCCATGCCATTTCTTAATTATATCCAGCATTATAGTTAATTCTCCTTGTAGCGGAGTAGTATCCACGATTTGTTCCCGAACGAATGGATCCTTTCCTGGAATTTTATAAGTAGTTACTTGTTTAAATTCTCCTTTGGCTAATAAACTGGTTACGATCGCTCGAGCCTGATCAGCAGATACTTTATTATCTAATTTAATTTTTACTTTCTCTGTAGCTGAGCTCTCTACCATCCCAGCATAATTATTTTGAACTAATCCAAGATAAGCTTCCGGATCTGTTTTCAACATCTTATTTAATTCAGCTTCATTGATATCAGTGTGATTAACTAAGTAATCAAAGAATTCCGAAACTACGCACAGTGATAATCGTAAAGGATCTGCCAGAATATTAAACATAACGAAATATAAATCGTCCGCGTCGTTTTCATCCTTCATATACACATCTGAATATACTACGACTTTCATATCCTTATTCATTGTTAGCTTTGTTTTTCCTATTTTCTCCATGAAAATCACACCCCTCCTTACTTCCTCATTTATCAATTGCTTCCGTATTTTCTGCAAACATCACAACGATATGCAAAACCTTCAGCAGTTATATCAAAATTAACTCCGCAGATCCTACAAGATCTCTTTCGAAATCTTAATAAATAATTTTCTGATTTCCCTCTGGCAGCTGCGAAAGTAATATGTTTTTTATTATTTATGACTCCAGTGGGATCCACTTTATATCCATTTTCAGTAGCCCACGCTTGGAACATAGTAGGACTAACGAAACCTTCCTATATAAGACTTCATAGATAACTACACAAATATTATATATCTGTCTCAACTAAGTTACACTATGAGCGATAAAAAGCGGTCTAAACCTGTATGGGGTGGCAAAACCACAGTCAATGATTGGATGATGCGCTATATTGGATTACCTATCGTTTGGGGTTGGCTTCTTGCTGCTTTAGGAATTGTGGCCATGGGTGTTTATGATCCTGAGTCCGTAATGCCAATGTTAGAAGGTTACATTGCTCTACTTGCAATAGTAGGAACTTTGGCAACACTAATTGTAACCTCTATGCTGGAGCTGTGGAAAACAGAACAAACTCAAGAAATAGCGACGATGGAAGATAGGATCCTTCATCGTCAAAGAATGGAAGAATTAGAGATTCTACATATGCACCATTTAGCAGAGATCAAAGCTACTGGAGAGTATCACTCAGAACCACTGGGCGATACGGAAGAAATCATAGAGTAAAGCAAAGCCAACTAGGATATCGAGAATGTTTCTCACGAGTTCCACCTAGGACTCTCACTAAGGAAGTAAGGAGGGTCTTTGAACCTCCGGTTAGGTGATGTAATCAAACGCCATGCCTGTTAGGAGTATACGACATTTTCCATACATATGTATATGGTCGGTGTGGGCCAAGCTTTACATACTTCTTAGAAAGTCTAAAGTAATATGAAAGCCTTTTTGGAGTTTGCTCAGTCTTAGGCCATAGACCACGACACCACATATTATGTATTACCGTTCTTGGATCCATAGCTTCGCCGTGTGAAGCCATATATTTGTCGATTCTCTGTTCGAGTTTCGTATTGTAAACAAGTCCCTTTACCATAACTGACCTATGTCGTTGATAGTATATATACCTTTCGGTCTATGGCTCATACAGATTTGCCCACTCTTTTGAGCTCTTTACGATCACAGTGACCTAAGAATAGTCCTGAGTTAGGATCCTTCTTTTCGATAACTGAAATTCTAAGAAGTTTCTTATCATTAGGATCGTCAGAAAATACGAGAATGTTCCCGCTGCCTATTTCAAGACGGGTTTCCATCGAACCCCTCAATTATACCTTTTGCGGTGTTCGGCTAGCCACGCTTCGCCACCCTCAAAACAAGCGGTGAAGAATTCGTCACGAGTCATTGTCCCAGGCAGATTATTATTAATCATCCAATCCTTTGCTAGATTAGCTCCGTGACCGAATATTGGTCCTTCATGGGGCATCAAGGATGCCTTCTCTCCGATTGATACAATTCCACGACCTGTGATATCGAGAACAATCTTTGCATTATCTGGACTATCAACAATTCCCATCATATGAGTGCGGTTATTCTTGTCCATAACCCAGCCACCCTTAACCAAATCATAGTATCCAACCTTGATTCCATTAGGAGCATCTACATAAATTCTGTCCGCCAATCCACGCTCTCCATTCTTAGTCCAACGGTTAGCTTTGAAGCCGTCATCTTGCTTTTCGATAGTTAGGTTAATTGCACCACTCATAATACTAGGTTGTTCTATCAAGTATTTAACCCTATCGGTTTTGACCCCTAAATCTTTATGTAGTCAAAAATTGAATATTATATTAGAGCAGGTGATTAATGTTTTCAATTTGGACAGTCATACAACGCCCCACATGGGAAGATGAACCTTGGGTTGCGGATCTTTGGGTCAGAACGAATGACGGATCCGAATGTATTTATGAAACAGTGGTGGATCCTGATTATGAGATGTTCCAGCACTGGATATCATATCATATTTCTAAGGGCACAGAAGCTTATGCTCTAAGTATGGGATGCCGTCAAGATTTCTTTTACACATACCAATCTGCGTGTAATGATTACTTATCCGCATGATGCGAATGATCGTGTCCTACAAAATATGCGGCGAAGAAAAATATGCAAGCGTGGAATGAAGTTAAAGCAAGAGTAGTCCATGCTTCTTCATTATAAGCGGAGGCTACTTCCGCTATATGTAATATACCATCAAATGCTAAAAAGAATTGAACGAATCTAAGAATATATCCTCTTGTCTGTTTAAGTTCCACACTATCTCCACTCATTTCTACTATATAAAATTAGTCTAGTCTGATCTCTCGCCACTCTACTTTTCCAGCTTTGATCAGATCTCGAATTCTTCTTTGTTTAGTGGACAATTTGGATTTCGCAGCTTTTACTTCTATAAAATATACTTTACCATCAGATAAGTTTTCTTTAGTATTGGGTTTCCAATCAAAGACTACATAATCTAAGGGATTACCAATGAATATCCAATTTTCTGCATCCCAGTTAGGATCCACACCTTTAACATTTAGAAAAGGAGTCCATTTCTCAAGTAATTGTCCTTTGCTAGCATTGGCGGATCCTGCGCGGGTCTTCTGCTTTTTAATTTCCGCATCCTTTTCTTCGCTCTCGTCTTTACTTTGCGTTAAGTCCAATTCTAATACAGCAACATAATTTCCTAGTCGATCAATTGTTTCGACACTGTGCGAACGATCCCTCCATAAAATAATAACAGCGATCAGTGAAACAAAGAAATAAGTCCAATAATAAAGTTCCATAGTTTGTCTCACCCTACTTAATTATTCCCTGCAGGGTTGTCGGGATTTAAGTTCATAGTGGCACACATTTCTTTGTAGCGATTTCTAATCGTAACTTCGGTCACACCGGCAGCCATAGCAACCTCTCTTTGAGTTCGTGGTTGATTAACTAACATAGCAGCCAAATAAACTGCGGCTGCTGCAATACCTGTTGGGCCCCGACCAGCTGCGTGATTATCTCTTTTACACGCTTCGATTATTCTATTAGATTCTAGGCTTGCCTTTTGGGGGAGTTTTAGTGTAGCACAAAACCGTGGAACATATCCTTTTGGCTCAGCACTGGGAACTTGAAGTTTTAATTCTTTAACTATAGCTCTGTAGGTTCGTCCAATTTCTTTTCGACCCGTTCTTGAGTGATGTCCGACCTCATCTAATGTTCGTGGTTGATTCAACATCCTACAAGCTAAATACAAACTGGCAGCTACCACACCTTCTATTGATCGTCCTCGAACTAATTTATTATCTACGGCCTTCCGATAAAAGCGAGCCGCTTCAGTTCTGATAGTCAATGGCAGATCCATTCGGGAAGCCAATCTTTGCAGTTCGGCCAATGCTACAACGAGATTTCTCTCGATAGCATCCTTGATTCGTGTGCGCTGATGTTGTGTGCGCAATCTATTCATAGTCCTACGCATAGAAGGGCTTAGCTTTCGACCAGAATAATCTTGGTTTCGCCAATCAATATCTGTAGTCAGGCCACCATCGTGGATTAATTGCGACTTAGGCAATCCCCATCTATCCTGATCCGTATCTGAATCGGAATATGTATGAGTATCTTTTCCATAATCAATGACGGTATCAGATTTTATCATTCCGCAGTCTATACAAGCCTCAAAACCGTTACTATCTTCTTCGAATTTCTGGCTTTTACATTCTTCGCATTCTTCCTTGACGATAGTCATATCACATAAATGTGCTGTTCACCTACTTAAACCTTTGTATGCCTTTAAGTAGGGATCACACAGCGTTATCTGCAACCTTGATGTGAAATCTATCACCATAAGTTAGTCCTTGAAGACAAGTTCCAATGAAGAATGCTGCAATTTCTAAATGGCCTGTCCAGAACATAATGATAGAGATGGGCAAAGACCAAATCCAATGGTGAATGTGATAGGCGCGTTCGATATTACTATGGCCAAATCCTATGAATAAGCTCGGAAACTTTTGGTTTGGATAATTCGTCAATGCCGAGAACGGTCCTTCAGGTCTACCTGTTATGATTTCTGCTACGATTATTCCCAACGAAAGGGCTAACAACAAGGACAACACAGAATCACTTTTCCGGATCCTTTTCAGTTTTCACAGTTTTCTTAGATTTCTTAACTTTTGTTTTCTTAGCCTTGGGTCTTTTTGGTGGATCTATCTTCTTGTTTATATTCCAAGAAACATGATATCTCTCATCATTAACTAATCCTTCTTTCCAACCTATTAGGAATTTATTTTTGGTAGCTAGATATCGCTGCCATCCTGAGTTTTCATTTTGAGCAGCTATAGTGATTGTCCATTTTCCCTGACCTGTTTTCAATGCATTAAAGGTTTTCTTCTCATCCTTATCTAATGTTAATCTCTTAATTACATCTGCATTACTTAGCTGATCCTTGATCTTCAGCAGATCTTTATTCTGATTTCTCTTAGGCCATACAAACTTTGGCCTCTTAGGTGGCTTAACTTTTTTATCTGCCATAGTAATCACCTTTGACGGAACGGCTCTTGATCATCATAATTTCTTTCAGATAATCCGAAAACAGTAACTTCATGACTTTTAGCTCTCAACAACGAACCTGCAATGGTTTTCCCGAGAACTGTAAATCGCTTATCGATTTTAAGATTACTTGTAATTTGACGAGCACTAGGTGGATCCCTCATTTGATCAAAGAGAGTTCCACGAATTTCATTAACTCCCATACCTCGTCTACTGGAGATGAGAATATTGTAAATATGATTCACCCATCTGCTGCGGACTCCAGGCATTTTCAAGCACCACCCTTTAATGCGCGAAAAGCTCGAACCGCACGGATGTGCTTACAATCATGTTTGTATCTTCGATGATCCACACATTGGCAAGTCCAAACTTCTTTTCCACTAAACAATGAGGCTCTCCCCATGAAGCATATGTTGTATTTAGTTCCTCTCTTAGTTCCTTCGACAAGCCAACGGTATTCACCCTTGCTCTCGATTTTGTTTGCCATAGCAATTGCCAATGCAGCCATATCTCTATCCACTCCTACCATAATTATATAATGGTTACTCACCTATTTAACCGTTACTATGCCCATTCATCTTGCCAATTTTGTGCGTATTCTGCTTCACTATTATCCATTTCTATACTAGGATCGCTCAATGGTAAATTAAATTCTACTCGCCCATATTGTTCCATAATAGCATTGAATAGATCTTTATATTCTTGTGGGAGGACATTGGCAAGTTCTGATAAATTAATTGGAGCTTCATGCACTGATGTGGCGGATTCAAAATTAGTTTGTCTTTTATTAGCGGAAACTTCGAGTAAAACTTTTGTCCATCCAATTTCTTTTGCGTCAGCAACATCTTGATCTAAAGCTATTAAACCTAATTTTCTTTCTAATAATGTGCCCACTATATCTTCAGGATCTATTTCCATTTGATCTGCCCAACTTAACATTCCTCCACTTATATCTCCCAATGGCCATAGAGCTATTGAGACTGGAACATTAACATTTCCAATTTTGGCACACCCTACGGCAGCCACAGTTAGTAACATTGGAGAACCTACAGTGAAATCATAACCTATAACCGGAGATATCCTAACTTCATGGTGTTCGTGTTTTTCTAAAATTTCAGACATTACGTGCATTAGATATTTCTGAACTCCAGAATTAAGCATTTTCTGGTAGTCAGTTTCTATCTTAATAAATTCGCGGTGCATAGCAACCACTATACTCTTGTATTTTTGACTATATCAAAGTGCTGTTTGTTTCCAATAAATTCTAGGCACTCCAACATACACATTATCATCGTGAGTGACCTCTTTCCAGAAGGTTATCATTTGTGGAATAGTAATTGTATAATTAGTTCCACCGTAGCTCAGGATCGGAACTATGCCTCCTTTAGTTTCATAGGATTTAGATACTATTCTTTTAAATTCGTCCACAGACATAATAAAATATCCATCTTCGAAGGATCCATTTTTAATATATTCTGTATTGGCAGATAAAATATTATCTGTTTCGAACCTAGATTTTTTATTAATAGTTCGTTTTGGAGATATAGACTTTTTAGTTTTACTATATTTTTCTCTAGCTGCTTCAGAATCCTCTCTAAAATCATATCTACATTTATTACAAACAACATAAGTTTCTTTACTATCTGGATCTACTTTATATTTGAGATCGAAACAATAGTCTTGTTTATTAATAGTCCATTTCATTTTCATAGAATTAGAAGATCTATCGTAAACCATTAATTTACTACATACTGGACAATAAGGACTGGTAGCTACCCAACTGTTACCCCCCTTATTCATAGATTTAGCATAATATGGTTCATCCGGTCTAGGGTCATATTCATTGAACCCAGATACTGCCGCATGATCCGGCACTGTGATTTCTGGAGATTCATCTTCCATAGAATCTCTATGTCGGTATCACCTATTTAACTAATCGGGTTGGCTCTAAGAAGCCGAAGAAAGGGATGGACTGGGAATGCGAGATTGCACACTCCAAAGGGCGCACGGCTCTCCGTTTGCTTTTGCCCTTACTGCTCACCCGGAATTTAACCGGCGATTCTTTCCACTTGGCCGTCATCGGAGGGGTTGTTTCCCTCGCCTATTGCATACCTTAACCACACCGAATTGGTTTATTCAGTCACAGTCCTCGCCCGTAGTCTTAAGTTACGGGCTAAATTGAACTAAGGGTGATCACCTATTTAACTGTTGATCTAGCCAAATACAGTTATTGCTAGAGCCCCAATTACTACTGGATAAAATAATGGACCCGTTAAAAATTTCTCTACTCCTGTCCGTGGAGCTGAACCAGTAGTATCGATAGTATATGCGTGATTGAATCCCCCAGGATTTGGGAACTTAGCATCGTATTTATTTAATCCGACCATTCCGAATCCGTCTTGAAACCATTTTTTTCCTACATATCCAATTTCTACTAATAAAAATGCGCGATTTGCTCTTTTCGCCCACAGTGCAAGTTTAGCAATACCAGCAACTGCAGCCAATCCACCACTAGCCCCAATAGCCAGTGCCCAAGTTGCAAGTTCTAATGCTATACTTCCCGCATCTACCATAAACTCCGTATTTTTAGCTTTATCATCTGATGCACCAGCAGCATATCCATAATGAACATAAGTGAATAATATTGAATTATTCCATCCAGGTTGGATTGGAATATTTACTTCTGCTAATCCATCTTCATCGGATTCTCCATTGATTGAATAAACTCCAACTAATGCTTGATTTGAATCTACTTTATCCATCACTGCCGCACTTAATTCATCTGGATGTTCTAATAAATACTTTTTTCTAGCAGCTCCTAAAGTTCGAAGATAGTCCTCTTGAACTTTAGCTAAATAACCAATATCTAATTTTTTAATATAAACGCCATACTTATCTGATCGAGGATATCCGTCGGAAGAAGTTTGTAATTTAATATTTATATTTTCTCCAGGGTTTCCGCCCATGACAAATTCTGTGCCTTCTTTAAGCATAGGATATTTTTTACCATCTGGGCTGATAAGCTGCATACTAGATTTTAAGTTAGCATTTCCAGATTTAGATCCTGAACCATATGGACCAGACCACGATTGCGTCGGGTCTTTACCCGATTGAAGCCACATAATCACGACCCCAATGCATCTCTAGTAATTTTCAATACATAAACTGTTCCAATTACAACTGATCCTATTACAATTGCTACTCCGACATTAGAGTCTGCCATTAAGTTTAGAAGTGGATCTAGTATACCGCCCAATGCAATGCTAGCCAGAGTTAGCATTTCATTAACTATTAAATATGCGCTGCCCACGATAAGTCCAAAACCTGCAACTTTACCAGTTACGGATCCTAATCTACCTAATACTTTAGCATTTCTAGCGAATTTTTGACTCTCACTCAGCATAGGGGTGAGAAAATTATCCATAGATTGCTTTCCACCAGTCCATCCTTCATCCGCAAACTTTCCCATAAGAGTTGCCTTTGCTTGTTTACTTGATTTCTTACCAGAAATTACATCATCGATCAAAGACTCCTGATCACTTAAAACACGCAGGGCTATATTGGTATTATCTCCTTGCTTTACAGCATTTCCGGCAAAAACACCAGCATCATCTAAATGTTGCATCCGATTAGGAGCTACACCTACTTTGGCAGTCCATTTTCCTAAATCGCCGCCAGCTCCTACTACTTTTTGAGCACCTTGCGCAATCCTTTTCAAAAACCCTACCTTGGTCATGTAACTAACTTATCTGCACTACTATATAATAAATACGAAGCTTGATATAGAAGAATAGTTAATAAATTACCATGGCGGCGGATAAAATAGACGAGAAGGCCAGGTTGGAACGATTAGCCATCTGTCGTCGATGTCCATATGCAGTCACAAAAATATTGGCCGGAACGCATTGTAAATTGTGTGGATGTAACATTAGGGCCAAAACTAGTTGGCCGAACACCTCTTGTCCAGTAGAAAAATGGTAATATTGATATAGTCGGAATGTATAATACATACTATGACCGCTAGTATATTAAATGCAGAATGGTTTACTTGGTATTCTGGCCAGTATGTATTAGTAAGAAATGTGTATCGAATTTACAATAGATCTGTCGGTGGAGAAGAAATAGTTTTACCTGAAGAATATTCATTATTAGACGACGCAGTGGAAGAACTGGTTAATTTAATTGAATATGATCCCAGCATATTTGAAATGGGAGTTTATAAAATACAGAGCGGCATGGATCCCAAGGTTACTTTAGAAGTCAAATATAAACATCAGGAATTCAGCGGTGATAATCCTGAAGCAGTAAAGTTAGCAGATGAAAAATCATACGATCGGTGGAATAAAGATTATTTAATTGATGAGCCAGACGATTTCTTAATTGGAGCTACAGATATAGGAGATATAGTTTCTGAAATATTTGTTTCCTCCTCTGAAGATAAGAAAATAAAATGTCAAAATTGTAATCAAGAACATGATTTAGAATGTCCACAATGCGGACAACCTACTTGTAATAAACACTTTGTTACTGCATTCAATTCTTGTAATGATTGTTTTAAGTATCTTTCACAGTTCATGAGTGAAAGTGTAATTGGAACTAATAAAAGGCTTCATTTCATGGATCCTAAAAGAAGATTAAGAAAATTAATTAAGGATATTGATATCGATCCAGAGACTGCAGCAAAAAGAATTTCATTTAATGCAGGTGATTAGTATGGCTGATTATTATCCACACTACACATCTTCATGGAGCAGTTCGAACAAATGGAATCTGTGTGACTCTAGACATAGATTAATTGTGAAATTAGAAAACAGACTTTCAGAAATGAAGGCTGGAGATAAAATATCAGTTAAATTACACGCACAAGACACTGAGGGTTGGACTAATACAAAGTATAAAGATAACTCAGGACATAAAGCTGAAGTAAGAATTAAATCACCTACTGGAGATACATTAATTCAAGAGATCCTTGTAGGAAATAAAGAATATTTTTATGAGCTTCCAACAAAAGGTGAGTGGGAAATCCATTTACATGGGCCAGAAGAAGCGGGCGGCTGCAAAAATCCTCCAGCATATATTAAGAAAACAAATCTGGGAATCAGTAAAGAGGCAGATGTCCTCGATAATTTCAGTTTGGGTTCACTGATCGAATATAGAAAAGGAATAGCTATATTAGTCGGAGTTATAATTTTAGGTGTTATGGCTTCTTAAGCTATCTAGAGTTCTCTTATACATTTTACTATGTGGTGGATGATAAGTAAGTTTTCCTGAATAGCCAGGAAAATCTGAAAACCAACTATGTAATAATCGGGCTACATCTGGAGCTGAGGATCCTTCCTCCAATTGCAAATCTAATTTATTTATTTCTTCCTGATCCATAGGCCAGACGATCTGACCAGATTTTTCGTGGATAGAATATGGACATCTAACCATTCCTTGCATATAATTTGGGCTCAAGTCTGCTACTGGATGTTCGGATCCTAAAACTTCTAATACTATATCCTTAACTAACCTAGCAAGTAATCTTCCCCAGTTTTGCAATGTGTCTTTGGTAATAACATCTACTGGAATTAATTTTTGAACATCTTCAGGGTGCACCCAGATATGAAATCCTTTATTTCCTGAAAATATAAATGATGGATTGATATCCTTAGATCTTAAATAATCATAAATAGTTAGAGCGTTATCAAAAGGTATTCTGATATCTTTAGTATCATCAAAATCAAAAACCATTATTTGATTTCCAATTTTAGCTACATCAGGATCTTCTATTATATCTTTCCAATCATTATTATAAGTTTTAATCTTGGGGTTCCAGGATCCATTAGATATTAATTGGCTCGGAGGGTGATCAGCTGGAGGAATATTACTCCAATTTATTTCTTGAGTGCCGACCATCATTCCAACAGGTCTATTATGAATGTCTAATATGGCCAATTCTTTTTCTAAATAATCAATTGAACCCAAGAATCTATGACGAATTCCCCACATATTCTTAGAAGGTAAAATTACCTGCCACTTAGTTTCACGACTATAAGTTATATCACGAATCTCGTGTAAAACCGCTTTGTCTGTATACCAAGAATTAATTTCATTCTGGACTCCAGTCAATCGGAGCACCCCCGTCACGCCATCCATCAACTGGGGGTTGAACTTCTTTAGCTATTCCTTTACGATTAATACCTCGTAAATAAAATCTATCATCTTTTAACCATGGCCACCGAGCTTCTTTAAACCAGTCAGATTGTAATTCTAATTCTTCACCCCACTGAATATTGGGAATTAACTCCCCATACTTCTCAATTAATTCTATAGCTTCTTCGACCCACGGTTCGACCTTAAAAAAGTTCTTTATTTGTTCTAAACCACCTTTAGAAAGAACATAGCCTTTTTCTTCTGCTCCCGATATCCAACCCAAAGCTACCCAATCACCAAATATTTTCTTGGCGGCTCTCCCTTCTTTAGATCGTGGGGATAAATGCATATGCTTTAACATATTTTTAACATTTAGCTTAGCTCGCAGTGAATGGAGCTTAAGTAAGTTCTCGGCTACCTCAGAATTATTCATATTAACAGTCATATTTTATGGTTATTACCTACTTAAACTTGTGGGGTGGACCACATATCTATAAATAGTGGTGCAACTTAACAAATAGTAGGTAATCTACATGGTCGACGATTGGTTAAAAGGTGTCCTCGCTGGAGCTGGAGCTGTGCTCGTTGCATCGGCATGGACTATGAGGCAAACAGCAAAAACTGTTCGATCAGAAGCAGAAGGCTCCCTTTATGAACTTTTTCCACGCGAAAACGCTGAAGTCGGTGCTTCCGCAGAAAGTAATACAGATGCTCCATGCCCTAAATGCGATGAAAGTGACTTAGTTATTCAATACTATGAAGGAAAAGGTGATTTTGGTTGTCAAAATTGTGGTCATCAATGGTTTGAACCGCAAGAAATGGAAGCAGAAGCCTTTGGAGTTACCCCTGCAGAGGACTTTTCTGATCTACCAAGACAAAATCTTGTCGCTGGCGGCTATAATTTCAATGCAGAAGACTTTTCCGGTGCAGATAAGGACGCATCATCTCCAGAAACATACTCCCCTGCTGAAGATACACTATTCGATGAATCCGTTGTTCAAGACGAACAAGACGGTGGAGTAGATTTCATGAACGCAGATGATGTATCAATAGACCCATTAGCTGAATCACCAACTTCTGAGGATCCAGCAACCGCTGGTGCTTCAGATCTAGGCGGTCCAGATGATTCATTAGGATCCGTTCCAGTAGAAACTCAATCACAAGAAGCCGGTATGATAGCTTCCCACGAAATAGAGGCCCCTCTTGGTCGTGGAGTTACATTCAACCTTGGCGCAGAAAGTAGTAAAGAAATGCGTAGAGCAAAGTGGGCTCGAAAAATGCGTGGCTCTATGAAGCGCAATGCAGAAGGTATTTCAGAAGATAAAGTCTGTGAACATTGTGGTCGCCCTTATTCAGTTTGTCTAGACGCTTGTGATGAGATGTGGTTACCGTGCACTCAAGAAAAGTGCGTGTGCCAATCGGAGAATTGCCCTTTCAATGATATATGGGAAGAAACACATACATACAAGGAATTAACTTTAGAAAATTTACCTAAAGAGTCCCTCATTAACATGATTAAACGTTCATCAGACTTAATCATATTCCCTGGAGATCCGGAAGACTCAGTAAATTTTTCCGAAGAAGACTTTGT
>Ga0257121_1000674_pt1 | contig 27995 bp, 23 predicted proteins | sample SI106_100metaG_FD_190180 | JGI IMG/M metagenome (GOLD analysis project Ga0257121, IMG submission 190180) | Marine microbial communities from Saanich Inlet, British Columbia, Canada - SI106_100 | ecosystem: Environmental > Aquatic > Marine > Inlet | place: Canada: British Columbia | collected...
GTATGTCAACCACATGCTAGCGCAGGTATGAAAGGTGTTATTATCTCAAACCCACCTGCTTGTAATAAGAGTTTAACACAACAATTAGAAGGTTTTGACCCTAACCCAGTTTACGCTCCTTGGGTTTGGTCCTATGACACGCTTTCAATTACAAACACTAGTGATTGTGATGTAAGAATCCGACCAGAATTTGATATCTATCATGACAGCTTAGCTATAGCTCAAAATGATTTTGATTTAAAATGGTACAACCCATATATTGGTAATTGGCCTGACCTACCTTACTATATAGATGCAAACGGACATGCAGTAGGTTTTTGGAGCACTGGTACTGATACCACAGGTACACAAATAACACAAAGCACAACACAACAAATAATTATAAGAGTAAGATTTAGGCCAAGTGCAAATTATGGTACATATACCGCAATATGGAAAGGACAAGAAGTAGATTCAGTTGGTAATTTCCTCCAAACTCTCTCACAAGGAGATACTACTGCTCTTAGCTTAGTTGATTGTTCAACTTTTGCAGTTGACAGCTCAAATTATTCTGATGTTACTTGTAATGGATTTAATGATGGAAACGCTAGTATTTTAACAATGCAGAATGGAAGTGGTAATTATTCTTACAATTGGAATAATGGAGGTACGACTAATGAAATAAATAATCTAACACCTGGAAATTACTATTGTATTATAACAGACTTGAATTGGCAACAATGCTCTGATAGTATTGGATTTTCAATTAGTGAGCCAGCCCCTTTTTCAATAACTACTTCTTCTACACCTGAGGGCTGTTTTCCTAACAGTAACGGAACAGCATCGGCTATCATATCTGGAGGAACACCACCATATTATTTTCTATGGAATAATGGCCAAGCCTCTGCAATAGCAACAGGATTATCAGCAGGAACTTATACTTTGTTTGGTCATGATGCTAATGGATGTGATCTATGGACTTTGGCACCAGTTGTAGTATCCCCCGCACCCAATTTAAATCTAGTTTACAACTCTACTGACCCAACATGTGGAGGTAGTAATGATGGTTTTATTACTACAACTTTTATTGGAGGAACTTTGCCGGTTTCTTATGATTGGCAAGATGTAAATACCGGCCTAACTATAAGTACAGACTCAGCAATTTTTGGGCTTTCACAAGGAAATTATATTTTAACAGCAACTGATTTTTACGGATGTAATTTTAGCACTCCAGTATTTAGTCTAACAGATCCAGCAGAACTAACATCCTCTTATACGCAAACGAATGTAACATGTAATGGGGCGGATGATGGAAGTGCAATCGTCACTTTCTTTGGAGGCACTACAGGTAGTGCTCCAGGAGATACAAATTATATTTTGGGATGGGCTGGAACGCCTATGCCAGTATACCTAGATTACCCAGATAGTGTCTTTAACACAACCTTATTACCACCTCCTTACAATGCAATTCCGCCAGGAATATATCCTTATACTGTTACTGATCTAAATGACTGTACTATTTTCGATACTATCACAATTACCGAGCCAGATAGTTTATATCTGAACTACAGCACTACAAACTTTAATGGTTATGAAATATCTTGTAATGGTTTAAATGATGGAGAAATAGACATACAAGTAACAGGTGGAACTTCTCCTTTTGATAATTATTTAAATGGCATATTGCAAGGCAGTTTAATCTCAACTAATTTAGTTGATGGCACATACACCGACTCTATTATTGATGCAAATGGATGTACAGCAACAATTAATATAATGTTAAACGAACCTACTGAATTAGTTTCAACACTCACGTCTACAAACATTAGTTGTAATGGTATTTGTGATGGAGAGATTACAAGCTCAACTTCTGGTGGTGTTTCACCTTATTCATTTGTTTGGAGTCCACAAAACCAAACTACCAATGCAATCAGCAATTTATGTGCTGGGAACTACACTTTAAATGTTACTGATGGAAATAGTTGCCCTGAGAATATATCAATGACTATAACTGAACCAAATCCAATTAACTTTACTATTGATTCTATCTCTGACATTTCAAGTTACGGAGGTACTGATGGAGCTATTTATATTACTGCAAATGGAGGTAGTGGCTCACTTTCATATTCTTGGACTGATCCTTTTATTTTCACTTCAACTGATGCAGATATTGATAATCTAAATGCATCTCTTTACGGCTTAGTTATTACTGACACAAACTCATGTATTTTTGATACTCTTATTGAATTATCACAACCATCTTCTTTAACTTTGTTTTTAGATAGTATTAATACAATAAGTTGTTTTGACTCTTGTGATGCTTCAATATTTATTACTGCTTCTGGTGGCGATTCAGCTTACACTTATAATTGGTCTGGTCCTAATACTTTTACAGCAACAACTGCTAATATCTTCAACCTTTGTTATGGGGAATATATTTTAGAGCTCTCTGATTCTAGCACAACTATTATTGATACTTTTAATATTTACCAACCACAACCACTTAGCAGTATTTTATCTGCTGATTCCATTTTATGTCATAATGGTAATACTCAAGCCGAGATTAATGTTTGGGGAGGCACTCAATCCTTTACTTACTTATGGAGTAATGGAGATATAAACTATATTACAAATTTATCTTCTGGGAATCACAGTGTTATTGCAGTTGACCAAAATGGATGTTCAATAAGCAATAGCATTACACTTTCAAATCCTGATTCTATTTTAGCACAAACAACTACAACTAATGTTAGCTGTAATGGTTTTTCTGATGGGTCTGCAACTATCAATGTATCTTCTGGGGGATTAACTCCTTATAATTATTCAAATAATAGCGGACTTACTTATCAGAATTCTAATCTGTTTTCTAATCTCTCAGCAGGAATTTATTCTTATCTAATCTCTGATTTTAATGGATGTTTAGGAAGTGCCAGTACTGTCATTAACGAACCAACACAACTTACATCTATTACTGAATCTGATTCAATTAGCTGTTATGATGAATGTGACGGGAATGTTTATGTAATTGCAAATGGAGGAACACCACCTTACGCATACAACTGGGGAGGATCGTCTACTAATTTATGTGATGGAATTTACAATGTAACAATTACTGATGCAAACGGATGTTTAGCTTCAAATTCAGTTATTGTTTACGAGCCAAATCCTTTAGTAATTAACATTTGGATTAACGGAAACACTATTGAAGCAACAAGTGGATTTACAACTTACCAATGGTATAATGCAAATGGAACGCTAATTTCTGGAGCTACTAGCGAAAGCTTTTCACCATCTTCAATGGATGAATATTATGTTGTTGTTACTGATGGAATTTGTGAAGAAAGCTCTTATGCAATTTACTACAATGTTAGTGGCATAAATAATTTTAATGCTGACTTTAAAATTTACCCTAACCCTACTCAAGGAATGATAACGATTGAAAGCAATATTAGTTTTGAATCAATTTCAATTTTGAATACTATCGGTAATCAACTTCTATTAGTTGAAAACAATAATAATGACAAAGGCCTAACAGAATTAGATTTATCTACTTTTGCTAAAGGGATATATTTTATCCAAATTGAACAAAATAATCAGATTATGAATTACAGAATTGTACTTCAATAATTTTTCATAATTTGGCACACTATAAAAGAAAACAAAAATAAGATGATAAAAAGAATCATATTTTCAATTGCAATTTTACTTTTTGCAACTAATATTTTCGCAACTAACTCTATAATTGACACCTCTTACACTGATGGTATTACTGCTTTTGATTGGAGTCCAATATCAGATGTAGAAAAGATTTTACAATACGAAAATCAGAAAGACATTAGTAAACGAACAATTGACCAAGCAGATAAAGCAAAAGAACATTATATTGCTGCAGTTTCTTTAATGAATAATAAAGAATATGAACCTGCACTTATTGAGTTTAAAGCAGCTATGAAACGCTACAAAAGAGCTAAATTAACTCCAGATGCCTTAAACTACATACACGCAAACATGGCTCTTTCTTATTCAAAAACAGGAAATAAGGAAGATTTAGCAGTTGCAAATAGGTACTTAAACTTAATCACTTCAAAAGCTTTTACTGACAATAATTGGACTTACAACATTGCAATGGGACACTATTTTGCAGGAAACCAATCAGAAAGTGCTTCATTACTAAGCGCTCTTATTCGTAAAGATGAGTACTACTTTCAAGCATATATTACTTTAGAGGCTCTTTATAGAAATTCTGGAAATGATGATGATGCTGACAGAGTGAATGAAAGAATGAATACTGCAATTGAGAAATTGAATAAGAAAAACAGGAAAGCATCAGCAAAAGGAAATGATGTTTCAAAAGATAATATAAACAAGAAAACTGTAATAGTACCGAGAGGTAAAAAACCTGATGTGCAAAACCTTAAAATTGTAAAAAAAGATAATCATTTACAATTTGACAAAGTAAATAAGATTGATGAAAGAAGTATGATTCAAATTCAAGAAGGAATTGGAGAATACAACTTAGGTGTTAAGGCGCTTGCAAATAAAGAATATAAGTCGGCACAATCAAATTTAAAAAATGCTGAAAAAAGACTAAAAAGAGGTAAAATTTCTGTAGATGGCTTGAATTTCTCCAGAGCAAATCTTGCAATTTCATACCTTTCAATAGGAGATAAAAGAGGTTTGGGCCAAGCAAAAAGATATTTAAAACCTATTACTTCAAAACTTTATAAAAACAGAGCTTGGACATATAATATGGCAGTGGCTTACTATGATTTTGCATCAAGGTCTGCTCGTAAAAACAAAGATGGAAGTATAAAGCACACTACCGCTTCAACAATCAATCTTAAAGAGGCAATTAAACTATTTAAGCAATCAATAAAGCAAGACAGATTATTCTTGCCAGCATATGAAAATTTAATTTATGTTTACAAAGCTGAGGGTGAAGATAAAAAAGCGCTTAGTGTACATAAATCTTTTGTAAGAGCGAGAGAGAATCTAATGAGATCATTTAGTAAAGAAGAACAAATTGCTCAAGGTGGTGCACCTTATATCTTTAGATTAAACCTAGGTACCTTTGGTGATTTTGATACTCCAGTTGCTTTATTTAATGAAGATTATGTAATCACAGTTCCAATTGATGACAGAAAAACAGCTTACCTTGCAGGCTTATTTTACAGCTTAGATGAGGTGGAAGAATATCAAGAGCAAATGGAGAGAAAAGGATATACTAACTCTTTTATTGTTGCGTATAAAGATGGAGAAAAATTAGAATTCTAATAATCATGGAAAGTTGAGAAAGGGAAAGTTCTCAATCCTACAGAATAAAATAAAGAAGTCTGATCTAATAGGTCAGACTTTTTACTTTTATAAAAAACAGATCCGAATGCAGTAATCCATTTAAAATCATAAGCAATTTCTGCATGTACAGTATTTAATTGAGTTAAAAACCCTTGCCCGTTAAAGTTCCCATAAGAAGCTTGACCCCCTGTACTTGCTTCATAATCTGATTCAAAAATATTTTGTCCGAAATGGGTGTCAACTGAGTCCAAACCAACTTTTGCAGTTGTAACTTTAATGCTATACATCCATTTATCTTTTCTATAATTAGCCATCAAAACCACTTCCTTAAAGTTTGCTCCCAAAGGATGGGCTAAAGCTTGGTTCATATGAGAATAATTTTGCAATATTGTTCTATGCCCATAAGTATAAGGTTGAACTTGATTGTACTCAGCTAATAAATCAACTCCTTTATATTTAGTTTTTACCCCAATCTGAAACCCAAACTTATTTTGAAAAAACCCTTCTTCATAATTTTCCGCATCTCTATCTTTTTGGCGTGAAATATTCAAGTCATCCAGCATTGCTTGTCCGTAAAAAGTAATTGCACCAAAAGTAGCATTTGCATTCGCTCCCATTAAAGCATTACCTTTGCTTGAATGTTTTGAAAACTCAACAGGACGATAAAAAATGATAGGATTAAGATAAGCAAACTCAAAGCCTTTATTAACTTCTTCTGATTTGGATTGCCATAAAATACTCTCAAAAACTCCAAAGTTAATTTTATCGGTAATTGCAAAATCTAAATAATGAATAGTAGCATGTTTCTTTCTCCCATAATCAGCTTGATTAGGATTTAAGAAAGTAGTATAAAGATTGTAGTACTTTACTCTACCAAACTCAGTTTTAATCTTTAAATAAGGATAGGGAGTTTGCCCATCAGAAAGTAGTAATGATCGATATCCATTCCCAATAAAATGCCTTCCTTTTCCAATATCTGCAACAATAAATTTATTTAATTTATATTTTAAATTAAATTGAAATCTTGTTTTAGAATCTCCAAAAAAAGGAGTAACATTTAATGAATCTTTAAACTCCTCAAACAAAGAATTATGAATTCCTCCTAAATAATCATGATGCGAAACAAATGTTATCTTATTGCGAATATTAGCAGTAAGTGTAGCGCCAACCAAATAAGATGTTGAAACATCTGATTTTTCAGCAAATGAAATTGAATGCAATCTTGGGCTAATAGCAATATGTTGGGTAGTATCAGTTAAAAAATCAGTAAAAAGTTTATTTATCTTTGAACGAAAAGTATTTTCTTGTGCATAAACAGAAGAACAGATTAAAGATAGCAGTAAGATATTAAAAAGCGTTCTCATCACCTTTAAAAACATTCCATACAGTATGGAAAATTATATTTATATCCAATGACAAAGACCAATTCTCGATATACCAAACATCCAACCTCACTCTACCCTCCATATCTTCCAATTCTTTTGTCTCGCCTCTATATCCTTTAACTTGAGCAGCACCAGTAATACCAGGTTTTACCAATTGCCTAACCATGTATTTCTGTATCAGAGCTGAATACTCCTCAGTATGTTTTAGCATATGTGGCCTAGGCCCAACAATGGACATATCCCCCATAAATACATTCAAAAACTGTGGAAACTCATCCAAAGATGATTTTCTTAAAAATGCTCCAATTTTAGTTATTCTTGCATCTCCTTTTGTTGCTTGTTTCGTATCAGCTTCAGCACTCATTGTCATAGATCGAAACTTATAACACAAGAACTCTTCATTATTTACACCAGAGCGGGGTTGCTTAAAAAGCACAGGACCTTTTGAAGAAAACTTAATTAGAATTGAAATTATGGGATACAGCCAACTCAATACAAATACAATAACAAAAAATGAGAAAACGAAATCAAAAAGTCTTTTTGTAAATCTATTTATAAAATCTGTCAGTGGTTCTTCTCTTAAGGTAATTACAGGAACATCATCAAAGAAATCAATATTTACACGCTTAAAAATAAATCCTCTAAAATCTGGAACAACCTTAAATCTAATCATATATTGATCACAGAAATTCTTTAAATCCTTAATTTTTTTAGTGTAAGTTAAAGGTAAAGTATAGAAAATCTCATCAACATCATTTTTTAAAGCAAATTGCTCAAAATCTAAAAGAGTCCCCGAGTTTACACCTTCTTTTAAATTAAAAGAAATAGAAGAATCAGAAAAAACGCCTTCCAATCTTACACCTAAAACATCATCAGAATTAAAGTAATTATTTAACTGTTCCGCAACTTCTCCACCTCCAATAATAATTACCCTCTTATAATTATAACCCGATCTTCTGTAAAGTTTTATCAATTTGATACTAATATATCTCCAAAACATTATCAAACCAAACAACATTAAATAAGTAGCGTAAAGGTGTTCTCTTGAAAAATCAGAAACCTTTAAAGAGAATAGAATTGCACTAATAATCAAAGCATTTAACAAAAAAGCCTTAAAGAGATTAAACAAAACTTTATCTAATCTCATTATTCTTTTTAACTCATACAGCTTCAGCATTAAAGCTACTAAAATCCATATTGCGTTAAAAATAATGATTAAAAATCTATACTTATCTGAGAAGTCAATTGATTCAAACTTCATAAGGTACATTAATATAAAAGCAATATTTATAAATAATATATCGCCTATAAAATGTATGAACCAAAAATATCTAGAATAACCTTTCATCAATACAAAAGTAATAAAAAGAGAATTAAACTTCTATTAAGAAAGATACCATGAATACATCTTTTCAACACCCTTTTCAAGAGGAATTTTATGCTTCCAACCTAAAGAATTCAACTTACTTACATCCGTGAGTTTCTTCATAGTTCCATCAGGTTTTGATGTGTTAAAAATAAAACTACCTTTATAACCAACTTCTTTTTTAATCAGATTTGCAAGGTCTTTTATTGAAACGTCTACACCTGTTCCAATATTAATATGAGTATTTCGAATTTCAGTATTTTCTGAATCAAAAGTATCTTTAAAGTTTCTGTTTTCCAATAAAAACACGCAAGCATCCGCCATATCTTCTGACCATAAAAACTCTCTCATTGGCTTTCCGCTTCCCCAAATTTCAACTGAATCTTTGCTTACTCCATACTTTAAAAGAACCTCTGAAATCTCATTATTACTGAAACTACCATCAACTCCCTCAATTGGATTTTTATTTAAGTCCTTTTTAATTTCCTCCAAATCATTTTCTAACAAATATTTACCTAAATGAACTTTTCTAATCAAGGCAGGTAAAACATGGGATTTTTCTAAATTAAAATTATCATTTGGACCATATAAATTAGTTGGCATTACAGAAATAAAATTAGTTCCATATTGCAAATTATAACTCTCACATATTTTTATTCCCGCTATCTTAGCAATTGCATAAGGCTCATTAGTATACTCTAAAGTTGAGGTAAGTAAACTATCCTCTGGCATTGGTTGGGGAGCATCTTTAGGATAAATACAAGTGCTTCCTAAAAACAAAAGTTTCTTAACTCCTTGTACATAGGATTGATGAATGACATTATTCTGAATCATTAGATTCTCATAAATGAAATCAGCACGATAAGTGTTATTTGCTACAATTCCTCCCACTTTTGCAGCTGCTAAAATTACATGCTCTGGTTTTTCTTTTACAAAAAACTCCTCAACAGCTTGCTGATTAATTAAATCTAACTCAGCATGAGTTCTAAAAATCAAATTAGTATATCCTTTTGAAATTAAGTTACTTACAATTGCAGAGCCTACTAAACCTCTATGACCAGCAATATAGATTTTACTCTCTTTTTTCATTTTACTCAAAATAATTCATAATGGTATAACCCCCATCCTTCAAGTACTGGTCTTTCGTCATCAATTTCAAATCTGATTCCATCATTTCATTTATCAATTGTTCCAAGTTATATTCTGGAATCCAACCTAACTTAGTGTTTGCTTTTGTAGGATCTCCAATCAATAAATCTACCTCAGTTGGTCTGAAATAGGTTGAATCAACAGCAACCACCTCTTTTCCTATCTCAACTTGGTATTTAGGATTGGAACAAGAAACAACAATACCTTTCTCATCTTTACCTTCACCTTTAAATGTTAATTCTATTCCTGCATGAGCAAAAGACATTTTTACAAAATCACGGACAGTAGTTGTTTTTCCAGTTGCAATTACCCAATCCTCAGCAACATCTGCTTGTAAAATCATCCACATCATACGCACATAATCCTTTGCATGTCCCCAATCACGCTTTGCATCCAGATTTCCTAAATATATCTTATCTTGTAATCCATGTGCTATTTTTGATGCACCACGCGTTATCTTACGCGTTACAAACGTCTCACCTCTTACCGGGGATTCATGATTAAATAGTATTCCGTTACACGCGAACATATTATAAGCCTCACGATAATTTACAGTAATCCAATAGGCATACATTTTTGCAACACCATAAGGACTTCTAGGGTAAAATGGTGTAGATTCAGACTGAGGGATCTCTTGTACTTTGCCGTAAAGTTCAGAAGTTGAGGCTTGATAAACTTTTGTTTTTTCAGTTAAGCCTAATAAGCGTATTGCTTCCAGAATTCTTAATGTACCTATACCGTCCGTATTTGCAACATATTCAGGGATCTCAAAAGATACATGCACATGGCTCATAGCTGCTAAATTATAAATTTCATCTGGTTGAACTTCCTTTATGATTTTAGTCAGATTCATAGAATCTGTCATATCACCATAATGCAAAATCAAATTTCTATTTTCAATATGTGGGTCTTGATATAAATGCTCAATTCTATCTGTATTAAAAGAAGATGATCTTCTTTTAATACCATGAACTTGATATCCTTTCTTTAAAAGAAATTCTGCAAGATAGGATCCATCTTGCCCAGTTATACCTGTTATTAGTGCTACTTTCATTTGTTAAATTTACTTTGTAAATAATCAATACAAATATATAATATAAATAGTGTATTTGTTACAAAGTACCTGCCAAATAATCTTCTTGGCTCTAAAATTAATCTGTACAGCCACTCTAAAGAATTATCACACATCCACTTTGGAGCACGTTTTTGCAAACCTGCATAAACTGGAAAAGCACCTCCAAGACCAATCATACAACTATTTATCTTACCTTTATGTTTTGCCATCCATTTTTCTTGCTTTGGGCAACCTAAAGCAACAAAAACAAAGTCAGGATTAAAATCATTTATTTTTTTGCAAATCTCATCATCTTCTAATGCGCTTAATTCTCTAAAAGGAGGTGAGTATAAATCAACTTCTAAGAAAGGAAAGTCAGAATTAATTCGCTTTTTAATATTCTCCAAAACATCATCTGTTGAACCATAAAGATAAACAGATTTACCAAATTTTGCACACTCTTTAATTATCCTTGGCATTAAATCCATCCCAGAAACTCTGTCTTGTTGTATTGAGTATTTCCAAGATAAAACTTTTACTATGGGCATACCATCTGGTGTAATAACATCTGCTTCTTTTAATACCTTTCTGTACTCTGCATCTCTTTTTGCCTTCATCAGCATATGTACATTACAAACACATACATAAGTTGATAAATTAGTATCTACTAATAAAAAAACTTTTTCTATAAAAGAAGAAAAAGAACCTATAGTAATTAAAGTATCTAATATATTTTTTCTAATCATTTAACATATTTCTTAATAAAGAACTTCATACTTCTATCAGAGTAAAATGTTTTCATATACTTTGATGAAAACACTTTCCTTATATCGACTTCTGTCAACAATAATTTCTCCTTAATTTGAGTATATTGTGTTTTATAATATTTTTTCTCTGAAACATTATAGTTACATAATTCTACACTCTTATTTAAATTTAAAAAACCTTTAATAGCATCCTTAAAACAATGATCCAAATCTTCCATTCTCATTAACAATAATTCTACTTTATTTTTTGAATATATCTTAAATCCTTTATCTGGGAAACCGTCTTCATTAAGTACATTTATGTAAAGATTAGTTTCAATCTCTCTATAAACCCAATCTTCTAACTGATCAGCGCTAAAAAAAATATTTTTTCTTAAATTATCTAATAAAACCTTCTCATTTATCTCCAAATATTTATTTGTTATTTTTTCAGAATACATATCAATATTCTGAAAAATGGAAGAAATAGACCTAGAAATGGGATCTCTAACTAAAGTGATTATTTTAATTGCACCATCATAATCTTTTAATTTATCATTAAGAATCTGACTAACAATCAAATGCAAAGGAACAGAACCTCTTTTAGAACTTAAGTGCGCCTCAATTGATTTTTTTATTCCTGTATCTGATAAATTATGAACATGAAAAACATGATAGTTTTTAAATTTGCGTTTTAATGTATAATAAACAGACTGGGATCCTGTTTTTCCTGGAGTAAGAATAAGTATTGGGGGTTTTTTCTCAAAATTATAGAAATGTATTTTGAGACGATATATTAAAAATACAATCCCTGAAAAGTATTTAGCAATAAGTCTTCTTAATTTAAGTTGAATAACCTCTATCATCATGTGTTATCTTAGAAAAAGTAGTTTTGATAAGCTATGTACAGTTAATGACAGCCTTTTCCTATCAAGAATCCATTCTTTCTTTTTAAGTGAGTAAAAATAAACTAAACCAGAAGAAAAGGTGAATTTACGCACTAAAAGCATAGTAATTAAACTAAATTTCCCTAGCCATTTAACAAACATGTTAGCAGAAACTAGATCTTTACATACTAAAGATACTTCTTTCTCATATTCAACTCTTAATACATTCGATCTACTATTTTGACGAATTCTAAAACAAGAAAGTGGCAAACCAAATGAGACTAATGTAGAATGGTTACTAAATTTAGTCCAAAGTTCAAAATCTGCAGCTAGTTTATAATTTTCATTTAATCCCCCTACTTTATCCCAGAGTTCCTTTTTCCAAAACATCCCTTCTTGCTGCAAATATCCATATAACCCTGATCTAAACCAACCATTTTTGACAAAATAATTAGGCTTTGTAATAATATTATCATTCAAACCATTTATCACTCCTTTCTCATTCATTAAACTAGTACTTCCGCTAATCCATGATTGTTTAGGGTAATTATTAAAAAAAATTGATACGTGTTCAAAAGTCCATGGAAAATAAACATCATCAGCATTTAACCATGCAAGTACATCTCCGGTAGCTTTAGATAACCCTTTGTTTATTGCATTATATTGACCTTCATCTTTTTCAGAAATTAGAAGGTGTATGTATTTTGTATACCTTGACAAAATATCTAACGTTTTATCAGTAGACCCTCCATCAACAATTATTAACTCAAGATTTGGGTATTGTTGATTAATAATTGATTGAATTGTCTTTTCTATATACTGTTCCATATTATAACATGGAACAACTATTGATATTTTCATATATTTTCATTTCTAAACCTCTCAATACAATAATCATAAATCAGATAATCTAACGAATTTTTTTCTTTAAACAAATTAATATCATCTTCTGTAATTGTATTAACTGAACTGCTTCTTTCTGCTTGATTAATTTTAATTTCATCCAAACTCCCACTTCCAAAAAACAAGCTTAATTGTTTCAGGCTCTCATCATATCTTTCAAATATTCCAATAAAATCATAGCGATCCAAAATTCTTTTGTAATTGCTTTTATTAACATTTAATACTCCTGCAAGATAATTTTCAGTGCTCAATATATGAAAATTTATACTTTTATGAACTTTTTGTCCATTTTTCTTTTTATAATAATAATGTGAAATGCATAAATCTAAGGGCTCTCTAATAAATGTAAATATTTTATACCTACTATTTTCAAAGACTTCAGGGTACCTCTGAAATAGGTGATAACCTTCTAATTCAAAATGTCCTGACAAACAATCATCTTCATTAAATTTATCAATAGGGTATTTAATTGGATAAACTTTTCCCCAGCCAAACCTATAGTCATTATAAACATGCTTTAAAGTTTTAATACTTTTTCGCAAACTTGTCCCCCCACATCTTGGCAGGTGATGGAAGATAAAAGTTTTTTTGGTTTCTCTTTTTCTAAAAAGAAAATCCATTTGCCTTATAGAAATAACCAATAACCTTTTAACGTATCTTATCAAATTAATCATTGTACTATTTTATAAGAGTTATTGTTTCTAAACCCTATCATATTAAGTAAACCACTAACTATAAAAAGAAAGAAGAAAGGGGTCATCATTAATGGAGATGAAGATACAGATAATATAATAATTATAGCAAATAAATACTTTTTATCTGGCACTAATGTTTGTTTGAAAAGCGCAATGGTAAACAACAACCCTAATGGAATACCAAATTGAACATACAGCCTTAAAAAACTATTTGTGGAAGATGCATGCTTAACACTACTACTATTAATATGCTCTTCAGTAGTAGATTTTGAGATCTGTAAAGAACTGGATAGGACACTCATATATCTATCATAATAAAGGCCAGTGCCAATCCATGGATTATTCACGATAGTTTTAAGTGTTACTAAAGTGTTAACAACCCTGACAGCACCTGACCCTTGCCTTTCTCCATATAGTTTATTATAGAAATTTTCAGAAAATCCAATGATTAAGAAACTCCCAACAAAACCAATTATTAACAACTTAGGAAGAATATACTTTAGACGAAATTTATTGATATTTGCAATTAAATAATAGCTAATCTGGACTAACATGACAAACATACCAGCAGTTGACCATGACGCTAAAATACCTATACAACCTAACACAACATTTCTTCTATTTTTGAAAATAAATAAATTTAAAAAAATAAATATATTGGTATATGCAGAAAAGTTTCCTGGTTCCCAAGCCAATCCATGCGCTCTTTGAAGATAGAAACCAAAATAATCAACATAATAAGGATCAAGGTTCCCCAAGTAATCAAAATGCACTCTTTGAAAAAACAAAAAGAAATAACCTACAAATTTGGTTCCATATTTATTTAGTCCATTACCCGACATAACTTCTGAGAATAAAACATGTCCTGTTGGGAAAATTGACAAAAGAACAGCAGAGAAAATACCGTGCAATACAAAAACAAACAAAATTGAATTAAGGCAAACTAAAAAACTAAGCTTGGAATAAAAATAAAAACATACCAATACACAAGTTGATAATAACAATAAAAAACTAATATTATTATTGTTATAAAAATCAGAAAAATTACCAGAGGTAGTTGCCTGTATAAAAAATACAATTAATGTCCCAAATAATAATAATAATAAGGTGGCTAAACATTCTTTTTTCCAAAGAATCCCATTAACGAAAGCAATTGCAGTAATTAATGTAAAAACTAGAATCTGAATAAAATGATTTATTCCTAAGATATTTAAAACTGATCCGCTTGATAAAATAAGAAGTGTCAGGATAAAATAATTAGTAAATTTTATTTTATTGAACATTTTTAATTTTGCTAGAAGTAACCATTTGTATTTATTGTTTATTCTATAACTGTATTCAAACTAAATTTAATTAGAAATACAATTATAATTTATTTTTAGAGAATTTCTTCTCCATTCTATAATAATAAAATGCTACCCCGTTATAATTCTTAATTAGTTCATTCCTTTTAACAGAGTATCTAATCTGAGGGGCTTCTATAAATAAATATTTATAATAGAGACTGATTATCATAAAGTATAATTCTTAAATAACTCTATAAAATTCTTTGAACAAGAAGAAAGACTACTTCTGGATAATGCAAGATTCTTGCAATTTATAGACATTTTATCTTTATCTTTTTCTGATAGCAGAAAATATGATTGAATTCCTTTAGCGAATGCCTTAATATCTAATATATCTGCTAGATAACCCGTTACTCCCTCATCTATAAGATCTAATGCCACTCCCATTCTAAACGATACTACTGGAGTACCACACATCATAGATTGGTTAATCATTGTGGGCCCAGCTTCTTGCAATGATGAACAAGCAAAAATATCAATAGCATTATACACCATCACTAATTCCTTATAATCTATATACGGCAAAATAGTGTTAGAAAAAGGAATGTCATTTATAAAATCTTTCGGGATATTTCCAGAATACACTACATGTATAGTATCATTAAATGCCGTTGAATTTTTCTCATATAAGTAATTTAATGATTTTACAAATTCTCTAAACCCCTTTCTTTTTTTTGTTAACAAAACACTGCCTGAATAAATAATATTTTTATTGATAGGTAAGCCTAGAGATTTTCTAGCACTTAACTTATCTATAGAAGTAAATAAATTCTCATCAATAGGAGCTAAAATTTTATGTTTTGGTTTATCCTTATATACATAACTTTGCAATAATTTCTTATGCTGCCAAGAAGAGCCAGCAATAGCAAAGATGTTAGTTTTATCAACATACTTCTTTCTGAACATTAAATTATGATGTGTAATATCATTTTCTTTATTAGAATAAATACCAGGACAATTCCCACATTTATTTATATACCCTTCACAATCCCAAAAATAATGACACCCTCCTGTCATAGGACCCAAATCAGCCATATAATGATAAATAGGTGCTTTTGTTATTTCGCCAATATGATATAAATCTTCTTCAGTTAAAAAATTATGTTCAAATAAATAAATAATGTAATCTGGTTTAAATGGAAATTTATCAACAACTTTTCTATAAGATAACTTTCTTGTTGATAAATCTAAATCTATCATAGAGTATTTAGCATCTTTTTTACTATCAAAAAAAGATAAAATACGGTTTTTAACCCTTACAAATTGAGATTGAAAAAATGATTTTAAGAATATAATATTTTCATCTACTTTATAGCTGAATGTATTCGATATAATATGTGATTGACATCCACTCATTATAAAACTCTTATGTAGGTCAAGTACTACTGCTCCAGAACCTTTGTATGGATTTACACCCGTAAGTATGATAATTTTTTTCATAACCTTTATATATTAAAAATACCTTTAGCAGATCTATTAATTAACCTTTGTGCTTGTATCCTATAAAAGAATACGCTTATTATCTCTCCTATCAATGTAGCTATTATTACTCCAGAAACACCTAAATTACAATTAACTGCTAGTATGATAGATAATGGAATGTTAATTATTGCACTTAGTACACCAATTATAAGTTGCATTCTTATTTTCCCAAATCCATTAATTAACATAATTGAATTTAGATTAAATACTTTGACAAAAGTGCTTGCTCCAATACAGATAGATAAGATAAATGGAACAGACACAGCATCTCCTATCCAAAAATAATACATCTGTTCTGAAAACAAGACCATTATAATTACAAAAGATCCAACGATAAAACTAAAAGTAGTCAGCTTGTTAAATGAATTCTTAATCCAATTATAATCTTTCAGCTCAAATGCATTAGTAAATGCAGACCAATATGGTGTTAAAATAATATTCATAAACATTGTTAAAATCATAAAATACTTTAATGCTACATTATAGATTGTAACTTGCTCTGCCCCTAAAAAGAAATTAATGATAAAATTATCTGTTGAATAAATAATTACAACACACATCTGAATTATAAAAAAGCCAAAACCTAAATTAAAAATATCTTTACAATGCTTAATTCTAACACTGCTAATATGTGGAGCCATAAAAGTAAATTTATTTTGGAACACAAAAATATTAGATAGAAACAAAACTGCAAATTGAGAAAAGAATATAATCATTGTGTATGACAACAATGAAACATGTTCTGATTGCATTATTATATATACTGCAATCAGTACTATTAATTGACTAATAAAATGAATGAATCCTGAAAATGATGGCTTCTGATCTGCAAAGAAAACAGATGTAACCATCTTAAGCACTAAATTAATAGCAAACACAACAAAGGCTATCTGAAACAATTTATTTAAGTTCTCATTTCCTGTATATTTAAATATTCCATTCCAATCTACAAAATTAGAGACACTTAAAAAAAGTGCGATTAATATTAATATTACTACTAGCATGATGAAGTAAGCTGTACTGACAAGTTGCTTTGCTAATACTCTATCATTAATTGCTAAAGCTTGGCTTAATTTATTTCGCAGACCATTTCCTATTCCAAAATCAAAAAATGTAAACCATGAAATAAATGAAAAGATTGTTAGCCATAATCCATAATTCTCAACACCTAAAAATGTTATAGATAATGGAACTAATAAAAAAGAAATTACGACTGATAATCCTTTATAGATACTAGAAAAACCAATTTGTTGCAAAATTATTTCAGTTCTATTTTTCATTCCATTATCTATTAACGACTCTTAATACTAATCTCTATCTAAAAAAACTTATAATTTCATTTACTACTTTTTCTACTTCATTTTCATGAATACCAAAGTACATAGGAAGTCTAATTAATCTTTCACTTTCATTTGTAGTAAATTTATCATCTCCGGAAAATCGCCCAAATTTTAGGCCCCCTTCTGATGAATGTAGTGGCACATAATGAAATACTGATAGAATATCATTTTCTAGTAATTGTTTTAATATTGCTGTTCTTTCCTCTAAGTTTTTTACTTTTAAATAAAACATATGAGCATTATGCGCGCAATCCTTTGAAATAGTTGGCATTTCTATCAAGCCTTTTTCTTCAAGCTCTTTGAATCCAACATAATAATTATTCCAAGTTCTAAGTCTATTTTGATTTATTTCATCTGCTTTTTCAAGATTGCCCCATAGATAAGCTGCGCTCAAATCATTCATTAAATAACTACTTCCTATATCTACCCAAGAATATTTATCTACCATTCCACTAAAAAACAAACTTCTATTTGTTCCTTTCTCTCTTATGATTTCAGCTCTTTGGGTAAATTTCTCATTATTAATTATTAGAAGACCACCTTCACCTCCACTTGTATAGTTCTTAGTTTCATGAAAACTATATGTTCCTAGATGCCCAATTGTTCCAAGTGGTTTCCCATTGTAAGTACTCATCATCCCTTGAGCAGCATCTTCTACTACAAAAAGATTATATTTATCAGCTAATGCCATAATAGTATCCATCTCACAACTTACGCCGGCATAATGTACTGGAACTATAGCCTTTGTTTTATCTGTTATAGCAGTTTCTATCTTAGTTTCATCTATATTCATTGTGTCAACACGAATATCAACAAAAACTATCTTAGCGCCTCTTAAAACAAATGCATTTGCTGTAGACACAAACGTATAAGAAGGTATAATCACTTCATCACCTTCTTGTATATCGATAAGAATAGCTGCCATCTCTAAAGCATGAGTACATGAAGTCGTTAATAATGCTTTTTTACATTGTAATTTTTCTTCAAACCATTTATGACATCTTTTTGTGAAATCACCATCACCAGAAATCTTAGAGCTTTGCATTGACTCTAAAACATATTGTTCTTCATTACCTGTATATGGTGGTTTATTAAACGGTATCATAGTACTATTATTTTTATACTTCTATAATGAATCATCTATAGTGATTCTCTGTTGATTAACTTATTATATGATAGGAGGCAGATATTACCCTCCATGTCATTAACTTTAACCAAACACATATATACCCCATTCTTAGGATTGTGATAATATGTATTTAAAATAAAATCATAAGATTGATTAGGGTACATTGGTTGAATAAAAATTGTTTTATAACTTAAAATAATAGTACCCTGACCTGGAAATTCCATTCCAAAAATTCTTGAAATCTCTCCTGCTGGAATTAAACCATGAGCGATATTCTGTTTAAATCCAAAACTACTACTGTAAATACTGTCAAAGTGCAATTTATTAAAATCGCCACTATTCTTAGAGCATCTATCAATCATATCTTGAGTTAAACTAAGTGAATATTTTCTGCTTTTAAGAACAGAGGAATTTAATAAACTATTTATATGTATAGTTGAAACTGAATCTTGCAATACAAAACCTTCTCTTGCCCAAACCTTCTGAACAGCAAGATTCTGAATCTGAGTAGATACACTCATAATCTTCATGCCCTTTTCCTTGTAATATGATTGGGTAAATCTAATAATGTCAGAATAAACTCCGCCACCGCTAGCATCAGGAATAACACCAAATAGGACCCCTTCAGCTTTATCTTCTAAACATTCACAAGTTGCAAATGCTATAGCCTCTTCATTTCTATATACTATAAAAACTTCTTTATCTTTAGAATCTAAAAATTTAATAACCCACTGAACATAACCATTTAAAGCATCCTTAGTATTAATAAACTTATTTGAAGAATAATGATTTGTATAGTCTTTAAAAACAACTCTAACCATTCTTTCCAATGCTACTGCATCATCTATTGTAGCTTTTATAAAGATTAAATCTTGATTCTTCAAACTTTGAGGTTTATATGTTTCTAGATTCACAAAATGATAAACTAATGTGTCAGCTTGAAAATATTCAAATTCAAGAGCATCTAGCCTAGAAATCATTTCAATATTAGATGAAGAAATCCTTAAAATTGTAACATCAATATTATTGTCAAAAATTCTTGATCTAAGTTCTTTGACTTCTATCTCTTCAACGTTTGCTCTTAAAATATTTAATTTAAAGCGTTTAGATTCCAAATCGGAAATATAATAATGATTCTTTTTCATTTAGTTTTTTCTGCCTTTATATTATTATTCATAGTTTATTTAAATAAAGACTTTAATTGTTTAATATATTTATCTTATGAGAAAGTATGATTTAATAATTTTAATATCGGCTCAAAAATACACTAAATAAACTAAAAACCTATCCGTAAACATACTGAGATGAAATAAAATATCAGAAATTACAACAACCTAATTATGAAGTAGTTCATCATTTTTTTGAATAAAATCTCAAAAAAAACCTAATCTTTATTGCTCTTATTTTTTCAGTTACAATAAACATTCAAAACACTCAAAGTTTTACTATTAAAACCAATAATAATAAAAATTAAACTATTTTAGCAAACTTATAAAACTAACTAAAATGCACAAAACCACAGAATACTTTTTTCTTTTCCTTATAATACTTTCTATCACATCTTGTGCGTCAAAAAGAAATACTATTAGCTTCCAAAGCAATATACTTGAAGTTAAAAGCTTACCCAGCTACACTAAGGAAGTAATAAAAAGTGATGATATCCTAAATATTAATGTTACTGCACTAGACATGACATCAATTTTACCTTTTTTAAAAGACAAAACAATTAGGAGTAATATGGATCAATCATTAATTGATGGATATAAAGTTGCAGATGATGGAAGTATTAATTTACCTTTAATCGGAAAAGTTATTGTCTCCAACCTTACAGTAAACCAAGCGGCTGATAAAATAACGGAAGAGTTGAGCAAATCAATAATAAAACCCATAGTAAATATACGCTTATTAAACTATAAAGTAAGTGTTTTAGGTGAAGTAAACAGGCCAGGAACATTCAATATTTACGACCCTAAAATTAACATTATTCAAGCATTAGGCCTGGCTGGAGACATAACTATATATGGCAAGAAAAATGACATTAAATTAATAAGAGAGATTAATGGAAATTTTATCACTACTAAAATTGATATTACAAAAACTGATTTTATTAATTCTGAATTCTATTATTTAAAAAACAATGATGCAATATATGTTGAGCCAAGTTTTGCTAGAATTAAAAACTCAGGCTATATTGGGCAAATCAGCAATGTTGCAACTGTATTCTCATTAATAATGAGCATTATTATTTTAAATCAAAACAATTAAAAAAATGAATGAATTTGAAAGATTTAAAGAGGATGAGGTTGATGTAATAGATGTTATTAATAAATGTAAAACGATAATATTACCAAATATCAAAGCTTTACTAATAGCAGTATTTACTATTTTAATACTTACTGTGATTTATTTATTCAATACTCCAAAACAATATAATACTTTTGCTAAAATTAAAATTTTAGAAGAACAAGAAACTTCAGCTTTTGTCTTAGATGATATAATGAATTTTGATTCCCCATTTAAAAATGAAGAGGTATTAGAAAATGAAATAGAAATTTTAAAGTCAAAAAATATACTAGAATTAGTTATTAAGCAACTGAGACTAAACCATACTTATTCTGCTAATGAGCTGCTCACTACAAATTCTATCAACTACTCCGATATTCCATTTATTGCTAACATTTCAAAATCAGATGATAAGCAAGAATTTGTTATAGAGTGCACATCAAATGATCAGTTCACTATCACAAATATAAATGGAAATACAGCTGTATTTTCATTCAACAAATCATTTATACTAGATAGTGATACAATTAAAATAGCTAAATCAAAAAAATTCAATAAGCAGATAATTGGCAGTGAATATGTTCTTTCTATCAAGAATAACTTTGAAGTTTTCTTAAACTTAAAAGAAACCATTAAATATTCTGCCATTACTGATGCTGTCTTACAAATATCCATTAAAGGAAATGACCCTGATAAAAACATACTAATTATACAAACCCTTTTAAATACTTATAACAGTGATAGAATCACTGATAATAAAATAGTAGCAGAAAGCACATCTTCTTTCCTGCTAGAAAGAACAGGAATTATAAAAACAGAAATTTCATTAATTGAGCAAACACTATCTAACATTAAACAAGGAAATAATATTTTCGATATTTCCGCAATTAACTCCATTTTTAGCAACCAAAAACTAGTAACTAATGAAGTAAATCTTGAAATTGAAACTCAAGAATTATTAGCAAATAGCTTTGCCAAAGAACTTAAGCAACACAACACCAAGAAACTTCTACCACTACCTATTGAAGTAGGTATTCAAAATTCAGAATTAGCCACTTTTACCAATGAATTTAACGCACTAGTAATTGAAAGAAATAAACTTTTAAAAGGAAGGACAAAGGACAACCCTGAAATAATACTTTTAGATATTCAGTTAAATGATTTAATTGAAAACTTAAATACCTCAGTATCTAATTACATTAAAAATATCCAGCTTAAAAAGAAAAAAATAAATGATTATGATTCTAATTTGGAGAGTGAGTTTTTCAAGCTAAATGACACAGAATTAACGATCGTACGATTAACAAGAGATCTTGAGGTAAAAGCAAGTATTTTACTTTTCTTATTAGAAAAACAAGAAGAAAATAACTTAACATTAGCAATTGAATCTCCAGGATTTAAGACGCTAGACAATCCTCATACTGATCCTAATAGTGGATCCCCAAACTCTTTAATTACTTTAATTATTGGTTTATTTCTTGCATTATTTCTACCTTTAATTACTTTATTTATTCATTCTGCACTCTATGGAAAAATAACTAATAAAGTTAGTCTGAGAGAAAAGTTATCAAATGACATCCCAATAGTTGGAGAAATCCCTTTATCCTCTGAAACACTTATTAAACCAAACACAAGAGGAGCCTTAGTTGAAAGTTTTCGACTTATAAGAACTAATTTAAACTACTTATTACCTTCTTCACAAAAAGGTAAGGTTTATTTAGTAACATCCTCTATACAAGGAGAGGGAAAAACATTTGCTTCAGTAAATCTTGCGCAATCTCTATCAGCTGTTAATAATAACAAAGTACTAGTAATAGGTGCTGACTTAAGGAACCCTCAATTACATAAACACACCAATCATAATAAAGATAAATACAAAGGGGTAACAAATTATTTAACTGAGGAAAATATCGATTTAGAATCAATCACATTAAACACTTCAGAAGTTAATTTTGATATTATTCTTTCAGGGCCTATCCCTCCAAATCCTTCAGAATTATTATTAAACAATAAAATGATTGATCTTATTGAAACGGCTAAAAAGAATTATGATTTTATCATCTTGGATAGTGCGCCTTGCCTTCTGGTATCTGACACATTAAATATTGCAAATTATGCAGACACAACAATATATTTAACCAAATCAAAACATACTGATTTAAAATTAATAGAATATATTAATCACTTAAGTTCAGAAGAAATTTTAAAGAACCCTGCAGTTATACTTAATGGTCTTGAAAGTAATAGTATTGGGTATGGCTATGGTTATGGTTATGGTGAGGATAATGAAAATAATTAATTACCCCCTTTAAACTTATTATAGTTATAGGAATCATACATATATTTTACAAGTGCCCTAGGGCACCAAATAAAATATCGTTTTATTAGTTTAGGCTCATCACGATAACCAAAAACATCAAGATCAGGAAATTGCTGCTGAATATTATTCATTAATAAAGTCAGAAATTTTTGATAACAATTTTTGTTCTGCTTTATTGTCAATCCTCTCTTTTTTAGGAATACTATGTAGATTATCTAGATACTTAAGTAATTCATTTTCAGTGTAAGCAACATTAATCAAGTCTAGCTTTTCAAAACCGTTAGCAGTATGAAGTTGATGATCATTTCTATGCTCATTATACTTTACTAATCTTGGGAAAACTACAAGTTTTTTTTCATTTTCCAGTGCTGTGATTATTGTTCCCATCCCAGCATGACCAATAATAACATCCGCATTATTAAAGTAATCATTAAAAACATCTGGTTCTAAATAATCAAAACAAGTCATATTCTTAAAGTTTATTTCTGAATTAGCCATTTGGGCTACAATAGAATATTCCTTTTGAGCGCCTGCCCATTTATCAATAATTGACAGGAGCCTATCAAAATGAGCTTGAGTACCTGTAACTACAAATATCACAGGACTTTTCCTGAAAATTGTGTTTTCTGATTTGTTAAATGTTCCCATTGTGTTAAATGTAAATGTGTAAAATATTTTGCCAACCTTCCACTAAATGATATTTTTTCATAATTTGCAATACTATCCAGCCATATTGTTCTAGCTCCAATAAACTTTGAAATGATTATTGAAAATAAACCGGGTGCTGCACCTGTTGAAATCACTATGTCAGGTCTTTCATTGATAATGATTTTGAGTAGTTGAAAAAACATGGTAATTAAAGTTAACTTATTCCAAGCTGAAGCATCTTTAACATGATAATACTTACAAGGAGATACTTCTTTAGCATAACCCTTAAGTGTAGAAATATAGACTACCTCATGGCCAGAAAAAGCTGAAGCAACTCTTTGCATCTGAATCCAATGACCACCAGGAGAAGATATTGCTAATATTTTTTTCATTTCACAGTATTATATTCTTTATAAAAATAGGTTAGATAAATCAAAATTAATAAAAAAACAGGATTACCAACATAAAAGATTGTTCCGTTTGTAGTAGCAGATAGAAATATTCCAAAAATAACAGGGAATGTTCTTCTATCAAAATTATAAAAAACTTTTCTAATAAAAAATATTATCATGAAAATTGCAGCAATTCCAATTCTAAAAAAAAGATGAAAAAATGAATTATGAGAATTAGCATATGGTCCTTCAGCACCCCAAGGAATTACTACTTCTGCATATTTATAATTGCCAATTAAATAATCAACTAAACCAAAGTTATCTGATATACTTTTAAATTGTTCTGCCCAAATAAATGTTCTACCATGAGTAGCGATCTGCAGTAGTTGCTTATTACTTATCCCATTAATAAAGAAATTCTCATTTGGAAAATAAAGCTCAATATATGTAAAGCTAAAAAATCCAATAAAAATTGCTACTAATAAAAAAACTGCAACAAACTTATTTCGCACTAAAAAGTACGACCCAACTGATAGGAAAAACATTATTACAGGAGTAAGTCTGGTTGTCCAGACTACCGCAAATAGAGCAATTAAAATAATTAAGTACTTTGCTAACTTTCTATTAAGAAATAAATTAAGAAGAATAATTAATGTGCTATATGAATCTATACTAGCAGTACTCCCTTCTAATCCATACAAGGTCTCAAAAGAAATGAAACCAAAATCTACAAAAAAACTATTTAATATATTTCCCTCTTGTGAAAATACAATACCTGAATAAGATATAATAGATAAAAGTAAATAGATAAGATAAGTAACATTCACAATTCTTAATATTCTAGAAACAGATAACTTAATCACTTTAAAGTACATTACTATAGCAATGAATAATAAGAGTAATATCAAGCCCATTGGCTCAAAGCGTAGCAATAGGCTTAAGCTAATTAACAGAGAAATGACACCTAAAAATACTGCATCTAGTGTATTAAAACGAAAAAATGTTTTAGATTTTACAAGTAAAATTACAAAGGAAAGGGCTGATACGCCAATTAAAGAAAATAAATAATACATTACATTATCATCTCTATTAATTGAAAATATTGACGATAATATAAAAGTAAAAAATAAAATATACAAAGGAAGTGTAGTGGCTCTATCTTTCATTATTCCTTATTTTCTTTAAAAAATCTCGCCATAAGTAAATTAGTTAAACTTTTTCTGAAGCTTCAACTCTTCATAATGCTCAATATCTCTTTGAGAAAAGACCTTTGCTGGATGTCCTCCTGCAATTGCATATTTCGGAATATCTTTCACGACTACACTACCTGCTTGTATAATTGCTCCTTCTCCAATTGTAACTCCTCCCAAAACGATTACCCTATCGCCTAACCAAACATTATTTTCAATTATTATATTTTTATAAATATAGGTGTTATCATACGGAATTGCAGTTCCTTTATCATAATTATGAATTTGGGAAATCATAATACATCCTTTTCCTGAATGAAAATTATCTCCTATTTGAACACTACCTAATCCAGAAATAACCATACCATTAAAATGAATATTTTTTCCTAATACTGTAGATCTTGAAACTTTACTAAATCCGTTAACCTTTAAGCCATCAGCATTTGACTTACATTGTCTTTTTACCAAAAAAGTGTAAAAAAAAGTAAGCATTCGTTTTAAAATTTTTTTCATAATATTTATTTTTTAAAGACCAAAAACCAAGGCATTGGAACTAATCTATTTGCAAAATATGCAGTAAGCAAACATAAAACTACATAACTAATAACTAAAGCGTAGGCAGCTCCTAAAACGCCTACGAATGTTATCAGGTAAAAATTGCTTATCACTACAACTATAGATGAAAACAATGTAATAAAGGATAAGTATTTTGTTTTTTTTGAGTAAAATATATAATTAGTAAACATAAAGTAAAAACCTTGAAACAAAAATCCAAATGCTAATATTCTTGAGAGCAATATTCCTGAATGATATAATTCATCAATAAACATATAAAAAATGAATGGACTGAGTACTAAAAATACAATAACAACAAGTACCATAAATAACATAATTTGATAGGTCTGTTTTATTATCTGATGCTTAATCTCTATTGTAGGTTTTTTATTCAGCCTCTCAAATAAATGAGGAGACCATGCTAGATTAATTGAACTCATCACAATAAAAATTGAGCTAGCTACTTGAAAAGATACAGCAAATATTCCTACTTCTTTAACTCCCATTATATCTCCTAAGAAAAATCGTGATGACCCTGAAATTAAAACAGCTGCAACAGCATGAGGCACAAGAGGAAGACCATATTTAAATACCTGCCTAACACTCTCCTTATCTAGAATAAAGGACAACAAATCATTTTTTTTCAACACATAAAGCCCTATAAGGTTAAAAAGCATGAATGAGCCTACAATCCCCCACAATCTACCCTCCCAGCCACAATTGAGGTATACTACAAAAAGTAAGGAAAGACCAATATTAACTAGTGTTAGAGGTATTTTAAACTTCCCAAAATTAAATGGTTGTTTCTTAGCTTGGAAAATAAATGGAATAAGAATAGGGATAACCTGAAAAAGCAGAAATACAGGAATAAAAAAAAGTAACCTCCTTGGGAGAAAGAAGTAATCAATAATATAATTACTAAATAAATAAAACCCTACTTCCAACAAAATAAAACCTATAACAGAAAAAAACAATATTGCACTAATTAATTTCTGAAACCCACTAGTAGAAAGGTTTGAATACTCAATAGTAATTAAACTTTGAGAATTTAAAACAATTGGAAATGACAAAGCCATCAATAACTGCACTAACGAAAGAACACCATAATCAGAGGGAGTAAGATAGTTTGTAAGTACAGGTAATAGCAAAAAAGGGACTGATGCATTAAGGATATTAACACCTGAATAGGATAATATTTGTTTTTTTAAACTCATTAACTAATCGCTTTTAAAGTATAAACTTTATAATCACCATATAACGACAAATCAAAATTTAATTTGATAAAGGTTTTATCATTAGTCTTTATTGATGAGATAACTTGATTATACATTACAAGTGTATTCCCATCAAAATTTGTCCCTATTGAAGCATCATAATATTTAGCCCTATTTCTGATATTTGGTTTCTTGATTTTAAGATCATTTATTATACCATTTAATTCTTGCATATCATCAGCTATATACATTATTAATTTATTTGCAATAAAACCATAAACATCCTTATTCTCAGCTATCGAAAAGGAATAATAAATTGGCACTATATTCATTAATGTCGCCTCAAGATGTATGTTAGATTCACCAGATATTATACAGTCCACCTTATCTAAAAAATCAACAACATCAACTTTATTAGATTGAGAAATATTAATGTTATGTTTCACTTGAAAATTTCGTATTAAATCCCACCTTTCTTCTCTAGGGTGAGGTCTTAGAATAATATTTTTTGAAGAAAAATGCTTAAGTAATTCAACTATTAATTCATCAACAATACTTAAATCACTTACTAAATCAATACAGACTCCTATTGTTTCGACAGTTGTATTTTTATTTACATTCATATTTTTTCCTAATT